>Ga0187877_1000060_pt1 | contig 136225 bp, 124 predicted proteins | sample June2016WEW_17_1_3_FD_132430 | JGI IMG/M metagenome (GOLD analysis project Ga0187877, IMG submission 132430) | Peatland microbial communities from SPRUCE experiment site at the Marcell Experimental Forest, Minnesota, USA - June2016WEW_17_100 | ecosystem: Environmental > Terrestrial > Soil >...
ATGTGTCAATGATCTACTAATGACTGTCAATTTAGTAGTTGCGTTCGAATTACTAATTTAGCACTGATTAGTAGTATATTGACAATGAAGCTGCCGCAAAAACCGCCGCTGTATATCGACTTGCTCCGGAAATACCTGAGCAATGCCAACCGGGTTGAGACAATACTACGACTACCTCCGCCGGATGAGTACCCGCATTGGGACCGCTTGCGGTACCTGACCCCACCCGCCAGTTCCACGCTGGAGGAGTGGTGGGCGTCGATTAAAATAAGACGTATGGGTGCGTCAAAGTCGGTGCCTCTCACGGATAAGATGGGGATCTCCTTCCGGTTCGCACTGCCAGACTTCGTGCAGGCGCAACTGCATGAAATCGACATGGGCGCGGGTCGGTCGATCGGCGTGCCGGAACCGATCACCAATCCGCAGACCCGTGACCGTTATCTCATCCGCTCACTCATTGAGGAAGCTATCACTTCCAGCCAATTGGAGGGTGCGGCGACAACGCGCGAAGTGGCCAAAGAGATGATCCGTACCGGTCGACCGCCGCGCGACACCAGCGAGCAGATGATCTTGAACAACTACGTGACCATGCAGCGCATCTCGGAATTGAAGCAGCAAGAGCTGTCACCCGAGGAGGTGCTGTCGCTCCACCGTCTGGTAACGGATAAGACCCTCGATGACGCATCCGCGGCTGGCCGCCTGCGGCGCCCCAATGAGATGCGCGTCGTCGGCGACAAATACGGTGAAGTGTTTCATGAGCCGCCGCCAGCGTTGGAGTTGCCCGCACGGATAAGAGCCATGTGCGAGTTCGCGAACGGGCGAACGCCGGAGTTTTTCGTCCATCCAGTGGTCCGGGCTATAATCCTTCACTTCTGGCTTGCCTACGATCATCCGTTTGTGGACGGCAACGGACGCACGGCGCGGGCGCTGTTTTACTGGGCGATGCTGCACTCGGGTTACTGGCTTTTTGAGTTCATTTCGATCTCGAACATCCTGCGCAGGGCTCCGGTCGAGTATGCGCGGTCATTCCTCTTCACGGAGACGGACGACAACGACCTGACGTATTTCATCGTAGCGCAGACGAAGGTGATGCGCCGGGCTATCGAGGAGCTGCACCACTACATCGCCCGGAAGACGAACGAAGTCCGGGAGGTGGAAGAGCATCTTCGGGCGTTGAACCTTTTCAACCACAGGCAGGCGGATCTGATACGCCACGCGCTCAAACACCCCCTCCAAGAATATAGCATAGTCAGCCACCAGAAGAGCCAAAACGTGGTGTATCAGACGGCCAGGACCGATTTACTGAACTTGAAGGCTCGCGGAGTGTTGGGACAAAAAAAGCGGGGTAGGAGAATGATCTTCACGGTTCCCCGGGATCTTACGGATCGGCTGCGCCGCTTGGAAAAGGTGGCGCGAGCCGATGCCTCGTGATGTGCTTCGCGTTACGACCGCGCCGAGGCGACCGAGCTCATTTCCGAATACAGCCTCGCCATGACGCTGGAGGCGACCGTCGACGAAATCCACGCCACGATTCATCCGCATCCGACGCTTGGCGAAGCCGTGATGGAAGCCGCGGCGGCCGCCTCCGGCGAGGCCATCCACATTTAGGCGATCTCTTCAAACCGCCTGATGCTAGCCATCAGTTGAGCGGCGCCTTCCAGCGTCGCCACTACGCGGCGTATGCTGAAGGCTTGGTTGGAAGCCGTTGGTCTTATGGTTCTTTTCCCTTCGCTCGATCGATCAGGAGTTCACCGCCGATGCCCACATTCTCCGGATGGTTCTCTTTGATCAGGATCACCATCGCCTGCCTTGGCAATCCGTAGGCTTTGACTGCGGCATCTGTCACGGTCTTGACCAACTCCCGCTTCTTGGCGAGGTCTTCAATTCGTGGGCCGTCAACTGTGATGTTGGGCATTTCGTTTTCCTCCTATCTTCTGCTACCAACCGAGTGGTTATACAAAGAAGCGTTTACGCTGTTTTTCCACATCGAGCAATCGTCTAGTCGTTTGTGGAAAAATCTGGGCTACTGGCTGTGTGCGTACCGAGCCAGCGAGGAGGCGCTTCGGAAGGCGGATTACGAGGAAGACTTGGAGTGGGGGCGAACGACGGTGACGCGGGTGATGTTCGAGCGGTTGGCGGGGAAAGGCAGGGCATCGCTGGTGCAAGCTGCAATCCGTTGATTTGCTCGGGCTGGCGTTTCCGATTGCCGCGAGACATCCGCGAAGTACAATCACGTCCGCCAAGGACGGTAGGAGAAGCCCGACATTGTGCGAGCGGCTGGCAGGCTACTTAGATGCCGCTGCTTTGGCCTTGTTGGCTTCAATCTCCTTGAGGATTTCCCTGCTGCGTTGCTGAGCCAGCAGGGCCATCGCTTGGCCAAGACGACGCTCAAGCGTGTCTCGCTTCATCACTGCATGGTCGTTTCCCGAAGCCGCAGCTATATAATACCAAGCCAAAGCTTCGGTCTCATCCTTGGGCACGCCGTCGCCGTTGGCATACAGCGTGCCGAGGTTGAATTGAGCTTGGGCGTAACCCTGCTCGGCGGCCTTGCGAAACCACTTCTCTGCTTCGGTACTGTCTTTCGGCACGCCGTGGCCAGTGGCATACATGTAGCCGAGGTTGAATTGAGCTTCGGCGTAACCCTGCTCGGCGGCCTTGCGAAACCACTTCACAGTTTCCGTCGGCTCTCTGGCTATGCCCCAGCCGAAGGCATACATGAAGCCGAGGTTGAATTGTGCTGGGGCGTAACCCTGCTCAGCTGCCTTGCGATACCATTTCACCGCTTCGGTGCTGTCCTTCCCTACGCCAACGCCGTTGGTATACATGAGCCCGAGCTGGTTCTCCGCTGCGGCATCGCCCTTCTCGGCGGCTTTGCGGTACCACCTTGCGGCCTCTGCGCTGTCTTTGGCCACGCCGTCGCCGGCGGCATACATCCAGCCGAGTTTGAATTGGGCCGGGGCGTAACCCAGCTCAGCTGCCATGCGATACCATTTCACCGCTGCGGTGCTGTCCTTCGGCAGGCCGTTGCCCTCAATCAGACCTTCTCGCTGGAGAACCCTGCAACCGATGGGAAAGCGCGACTTCGCTGCGAGCCACGGCATCCGCGTGATGGCATCGGCATCGATGAAGAACTCCGAGAACGAAAATGAATCACGTCTGACGAAATGAAGACCGGCTTTTTCGCCTGTAATGATATGGAAACTTCCTACAAAGACGGCCACGAGCAATGGGATCAGAACGAGGAGTGACCAAGGATTGGCCCATAGCGCCGGTCTGTCATCCCCTATGGGTGTGCCCAAAGGAGTAGGTGCTGGAAGCCCATTCGTTCCCGTCATCAAATCCGATGCCCAATACACTGCTTCCTCCCAGCCCGATGCAACATTCTCCGCCACCCGGATCTCATCACTCAGAGCACAGGGTATGGAATGGACGAACTTCCGCGCCGCATCTTTTGTATCTTCAGCTTTTAAAATGAGTTCCCACTTAGTTTGGGAGGTGCGTTTGACGCAGTATTCTTTCATGGCGGTATCCGTGGCATAACAGCTGAAGAACGCTGCATGCCGGCGCGGGGTCTTGGCATGACCTAAAACAGAAACTTCGCGGGCTGACAAGAGAACAGGTCCCTTGCGCTCCTGAAGCTGCACCAATTCGCAGCGGAGGCTGCGACCCTTTGGGCGAATACCGTGGAAGAGGCCACCAACCCTCCACGTTCACACGGTGAGTTCGACGATCCAGACCGCCTGCCACTCGACTTCGTGGCGCCAGACGCGCGGCTGAGGGTAGGCGAAAGTCTGCCGGGCCTTGCGGCATGCCCGCCGGCGGCGCAGTGTGTCCAGCTTCAGGGGGCTGATTCTTTCGGCCAAGGTAGATGAGTTGACCCCCGTTTGGCGGTAGAGCCCCCGAGGTCGATGCCGGGATAGGACCCATCGTTGCCATGGTCACAGGAGAACTAGCTCCGACGGATTCCTGATGCACACCTGGGACTTTCGAGGCACTAAGTTCCTTCTCAAACGTCTGAATCAACTCCTCGGTTTCGGCGCGGTTATTGGCGAAGGCCATCAATTCGTCGTTGGACTGTATGGCCTGAAAGAAGTGCAAACCTAGCGAGTAGAGCGGGAATGCAACTTCCCTGATAGGCCAATTACCTAACTCTCCGGGTTTCTTCCGATCATATGTCAAATGGGCAACCTCGTGATCTATTCGCCGCTTTAGTTTATCCTCTACTGACTGGAGGGCGTAATCGGGGACGAAATGACATGGCTTCATCTTATTGTACCCCGCGTTTGGATTGCAGAAGAACTCCACGATACACCGTGCATGGATGAGGAAGCTCTCCAAGTAGACGTTATGCCTCTCGCCGGGGGAGATACCCTCGCTAAGTCGGAGTCCAGTCGCATGGAGCATCTTGAACTCGTAAAAAACATGATCGAGCGCCTCGGGTTTGTTTCTTTGTTCTGGTTTCATCAATGAATCCTCACTTTGCTGCGTCTCGCTGCACGCCGTTATCCTACGACAATTGCCCGACGTTTGGCGATCTCGTGGCGGCGCGGGTGAGGGCACGCACCTTTTCAGCCGAAGCGATTCTGGCGGGGCGGGTCCGCGGCGGAGGCTGGGCTGCCATCCGTCTTGTCCGCCAAAGTCCCGCGCATGCGGGACGACGGCGGAAGCCCGCAGGGCGATTGGCCTGCGGTGTGAAATGCCCTCCTTCGCCGGGCCTACGGCGTCGGTGGAAGCCCAACGCCTCTGTCCCCAAACTTTAGTGTAGACTCATCATCTGGCTGTGGGTAATGCCCGCCTCCGCCAAGCCTACGGCGCCGGTGGAAGCTCGTAGGGCGATTGGCCTGCGGTGTGAAATGCCCGCCTTCGCCGGGCCTACGGCGCGCATCCTCCGCCACCAGGCATTTCCCCGCCAATATCAGTCGCTGTATGCTAACGGATGGCCTGCCCAGCCGTAGCCCGAAGGGCGGAGGCTGGTACGGGCACTGGGAATCGAACCGGCGCCTCCAACCGGTCGATTTACCGCGAACGGGGTTGCGCCATTCTGGATCGTCTATGGCGCCGTCGCGGCTGGCGGGGTTGGCTTGAGGTGCAGGCCCGCGAGCAGGGCAAGATCCATGGCTAGCGGTCGGGTTTCTCCGTCGGCGCGGCATTGCAGGACCAGCCGTTGCGGGCCGGGGGTGATCCGGAAGAACAGGCTGCCTTGGACCGTTTGGCCCGGGGCGATGGACAAGGGCAATACCAACCGCCGGCGTCTGAACTCGGCCTCCACTTTGTGTTTGCCGTGGACGTTGGCGACGACGGTCCCGACGGCAAAAAGCGGCAGCGCCACGACAGTGGCGGCTCCGACCGCCCCGGCGGCAGTCGCGCCAGCGCTGACGGGTCCGGCCATTATCCCGCCCATGGCTGATGCCAAAGCAACGCCGGCGCCCACCGCGGTGCCCGCGCCGAGCGCAAGATAGGTGCCCGTCTGTCGCGCGGCATTGGTCTGCCACCACTTCTTGCTCAGCTTTTCGAGCGTCCAGGGGTTATCGCCCGGGGTGACCGGTTCGCTCTGGCTGCCGTACAGCATGGCGGAATCAATGATCGCCGGCGTCTCTCCGCGATTCGCCACCGTCAGCACGTATTCGTCCCAGTACGCCTCGCGCTTCCACGAGCCGGGCCCTTGGAAGATGATGACGGTGTGCAAAGTCGCCTCGACGGGCGGCTGCGCTGCGCTGAGTTTGAGCAGCGTGGGCCCCGGCGTGTCTTTCGGAGCCAGCTTGTAGCCGCGGGTGACGCAGCCGGACAGCGCGGACGCGGCCGCAAAGGAGGCGGCGAGCAACCGGGCAACGCGCACAAGGGAGCAAAGGAGCGGATCGTTCATGGGGATGGCAGATTGGGGGACGGGTCGAGCTTATCCGATTTCAAGACCGGCCCGCTAATTGATAAATCTGACGCCAGCCATTGCGCAGATCGATATGTCCGCCGCCTCCGGCGAAGCAATCCACATTTAGGCGGTGCCAGCCATAGCCTGCAGGGCGGTTGGCCTGCTCCGTGAAAGGTCCTCCTTCGCCGGGCTACCAAGGGCTGCTGCCCACCTTCGTGCCGCCGTGCGTCACTACGGCGCGGCACCTCGCCGTAGTCGGAGGGTAGTTCGTTTGCGGAGTGAAATGCCATCCTTCGCCGGGCCTTGGTGCCGGTGGAAGCCCGACGCCTCTGTCCCCAAACTTGGTGTAGACTCATCATCTGGCTGTTGGCTGTGGGTAATGCCCGCCTTCGCCAAGCCTACGGCGCGCATCCTTCGCCGCAATGGTCACACGCATAGCGAGACTTCAGCGGGCTGAAGGCTGGCCTGCCATCCGTAGCCCGCAGGGCGAAGGATGGTACGGGCACTGGGAATCGAACCCAGATCACCGGCTTCGGAGACCGGTGCACTATCCATTGTGCTATGCCCGCGGGAAACGGGCGGGAGTCTCAAAATGCCGGCGTGGCCTGTCGAGAGCAAACACGCCGCTTTGGTTCTTACAGGAGAAAACGGAGGACACGGAGATCATTGAGCCTAAATCCTTGCCTTCAGTCTCTGTTACCTCCGTTACCTCCTGTAAAATATCCGGGGCCTATTTCTTCTCCGCCTTCATCTGGCGGTGGACAAAGAGGTAATACATGGTGCCGAGCACCACGAAGGCACCCGCGACCCAGAGGGTAATGCGATGCAACTCGCCGCGCATCAGGGCCTCGTCCTGCCCGGCTTTGATGCCGATCCACGCCAGCACGGCGCACCAGAAGGTCGAACCGATCAGCGTATACAGGGAGTAGAGCCGGAAATCGAGACGCACGATGCCCGCCGGGATGCCGATGAGATGGCGCACCACCGGCAGCAGGCGCGAGAAAAAGATGCCGAACGGACCGTAGCGGTCGGCCCAGCGCTCGGCGGCGACCACCTTTTCCGGGGAAATCACCACCAACCGTCCGCCACGCACCACCCAACGCCTCACCAACGGCCAGCGCGCCAGCCGGGAGGCCAAACGATCGAGCATCGTGTCCGCGACCACGGCGTAGCGCATGACCAGCGGCCGGCCGGCCAGCCGCGAGGCCCAGTACATCACCGTCGCACCCACCCAGGAGCCGAGCGCCCCGGCGATGACCACGCCCGTCACGGTCATCTTGCCCTGCGTGTGCGCCAGGTGGGCGGCAAACGGAATGACCAGTTCGCTCGGCAGCGGCACGATGGAGCTTTCAATGGCCATGAGCAGGGCCACGAGCCAGTAGCCGCCCTTGTCGAGCGAGTGTTGATACCAGGCGATCAACTGCATGAACATTTCGTGCATGGTGCAACGGGTAAGCGCAGCGCGGCAAAGCCGCAACCAAACCCCGAGCCGAGGAAATTTTTGCCGCAAAAATGCACAAAAATCACTTTCTGGTTAAGGCACCGTCTCCCTTGCGCCTATAGGCGCACTGTCGATCCCTGCCGAAGCCGTGGAAACTTTTTGTGCCTCTTTGTGGTCATTGAAATTCTTCGCGGCTCGTGAGGATTTTGAGTTACGACACTAAAAAGGGCAGGTCGAAACGGTTCGAGCCTGCCCGGAAAATCACGGACGTCCACCAATCAGACGTCGGGCTTGGTTTTGCGCAGGCCGACGATGCGGTCGCCTTCCTTCCACTGGCCGCGTTTCTTGAGCAGCTCGACGCGCTCGAAGCGCTTGAGCACGTTGCGTTTCACGGCGACGCCCTTGGCGGATTGCAGACTTTTGTGTTGGGACATGACGGAAATCAGGCGGAGGATGGCGGTTGAGGAAAGGGGGCGGGTGTAGAGGTCCCCCGCGCCCATGACAAGTATTTTTCCGAAACCTGCTCGGCGCGGACGACGATCCATTCGGGCGTGTCGTAGGGATGCCGGGCTTGGATCCACGTCTCCAATGCGCCGGCCTGCTCCGGCAGGAATTTGAACATGAGCCGGTATTCCTGCGCCGATTCCAGCCGTCCTTCCCAGTGAAAATGCGATGCGACCGGTCCCTCCACCTGCACACAGGCGGCGAGGTTCGCCTCGACCGCGCCGCGGGCGAGCCGGGAGGCGTCTTCAGGCGTGGCCACGGTGGTCCAGGCGATCAGCATCATAGGATACCGGAAAGCGGATACCGGATACCGGAAAGCGACAACCGGAAACTGAAAGCCAGACTATTCAGCGGTAGCCGACAAGTTTTCAATACCTCACTTCACACTCTCCCACATATATGGCCCTCTCCGGTTTCCGGTCTCCAAGATCCGGTATCCACGAGAATACCCTTGACCCCGGGGCGGGGGGACGTAGCCATTGCCGTTCCCACCGACCGCCAGCTCCCTGCCATGCGTGACGATTACATCCGAGACGCCCAGAAAGTCATTCCCGACCCGAACATCCTGATCAACGTGGTTTCGCGCCGCGTCAAACAGCTCAAGCGGGGCAGCCGTCCGCTCGTCGAATCGCTCGAAAAACTCTCGCCCGAGGACATCGCGCTGCGCGAGATCATCGAGGGGAAGATCAGCCACGAGTTAGCCGAGAATTGACGGGCCGGCGCGGGCGGGTGTAGCGAGTCAGGACCGCCGGCGCGGCTGGCCGCGTGCCGGTGAACGCCCATGTGCGCCCAGTCCCCAGATCCCGAACGTTACACCGAAATCCGCAACGCCAAGGCGCGGCGGGACTATTTCATCGAGGAAAAGTTCGAGGCGGGCCTGGCCCTGCGGGGCACGGAGGTGAAATCGGTCCGCAACGGCCGGGCGCAGATCAACGACGCTTTTGGCCGCGTGGAAAAAGGGGAGGTGTGGCTGTGCAACGCCCACATCGATCCCTACGAGTACGGCACGGACAACAACCACGAGGCGCGCCGCCAGCGCAAGCTGCTCCTGCACAAGCACGAGATTCGCAAGATCGCCCAGGCGCTCGAGGCCGGCGGCCGGGCGCTGGTCCCGCTGCGGCTGTATTTCAAGGACGCGCTGGCGAAGGTCGAGGTGGCGCTGGCCACCGGCAAGAAGCAGTTCGACAAGCGCGAGGATCTCAAGAAGCGCGCCCAGCTGCGCGAGGCCGACCGCGCGCTGCGCTTCCGCCGATAATTTCATGAGCGGGCACGATTCCGTCACCGTTCGCGTTCCGGGCAGCACCTCCAACTGCGGCTCGGGTTTCGACACGCTCGGGCTGGCGCTGAAGATCTACAACCACGTGACGGTGACCCGGCGGGCGGGAGCCACGACGCCGGTGCCCGCCGAGGGCGGCGACGCGCCGGCGCGCGCCATGGTCGAGGCGGCGGCGGCCGCGTTTTTCCTGAAGACCGGCCGGGCTCCGGCCGGCTTCAGCTACCGTATCACGGGGGACGTCCCGGCGGCCCGCGGCTTGGGCTCAAGCGGCGCCGTGCGAAGCGGCCTGGTCGCGGGACTCAACGCGCTGACGGGCGCGGGGCTTTCGAACCGGCAGATCATCGAGTTGGTGACGGCGCTGGAAGGTCATCCCGACAACGCCGCCGCGTCGGTGCTCGGCGGCTTTTGCGTGTCGCGTACGTCGCCCGTGAACGGCGCCTATCTTGATTGCGTGCGCATCGCCGTGCCGGCCGAGCTGGCCTTCGTGGTCGTTTCGCCGCAGGTGGAGATTTCCACCAAGGAGTCGCGCGGAGCCCTGCCGCGAACGCTGCCGTATTTCGACGCCGTGAAGAGCATCAACGCCGCTTCGTTCCTGGTGGCGGCGTTCGCCACGCGCGAATTCCGGAAGCTGCGGCACGCCGTGGCGGATTTCATGCACGAACCCTACCGGCTGCCGGGCATCCCGGGCGGACGCGAGGCGATCGACGACGGCATTGCGGCGGGGGCGCTGGCCGGCTGGCTGAGCGGCAGCGGTTCGAGCGTGTTGTGCGTCTGCGAACAGCCGGAGGTTTCCGCCGTCCGCCGGGCGATGGAATCGGCGCTCGAACACGCCAGCGTGGGCTGCGACGGATCATGGGTCCTCGCGGCGGACAACGACGGGCTGGCGGTGGAGTAGTGCGCGGCGGATCCCGCGGATGCCCGGCGGGTCAGGTTTGAAAGAGATCCGCTTTCAGTACGGGTAGTGGGTCAGTTTGCCTGGATTGAGCGGTAACTGTAGGTCGGGGTTTATCCCCGACAGAGTGATGTCGATGCACATCGGTGTCGGGCATGAAGCCCGACCTACATAAACTGACCGCTACCTCAGCACGGGCGGATTTGGATCAGGCCAATGCTTGATGATATTCTCCGCGAGCATCCGCCAGCTGATTGGTTTGAAGAGTGTCGCTCTGAGGCCGGGCACGTGGCTCAGGTCCTTGTCTTCGAGTTCGATCCGGTGGCCGGTGATCATCATGGCGGCGATCTGCGGGCGGACCGCGTGCGCCCGGTACAGGAAATCAATGCCATTCATCGGTGACATGGAGTAATCGGTCACGATCATGGCCACGTCGAGGCGCGGCAGGGCGGCGAGAGCCTCGTGGGGCCGCGTATATGGGAGGATGGGGCAGTCCAGGTTGTCCGAGAGCAATTGCGTCATCAGCTCGACGTAGGATTGCTCGTCGTCGAGGAACAAAACGGCTTTGGGAACGATGGGGGCCACCGGATAAGCTGGAGGATACGTGGCTTTCGGCAAAGGGGAATTTATAGATAAAATGCCGCTGGTAAAGACTGGAATGACGCCGAAGCGGGCTTGCCGCCCGCCGGCCGGCGGTTTACGGCGGAGGCCATGCTGCACATCGTGCTGTTCGAGCCGCAGATCCCGCAAAACACCGGCAACGTGGGCCGGCTGTGCGCGGTCACCCGTTCGCGGTTGCATCTCATCCATCCGCTCGGCTTCCGGCTCACCGACCGCCAGCTCAAACGCGCCGGCATGGACTATTGGCATGCGCTCGACGTGCACCACCACGAAAACTGGGAAGCTTTCCAGCGCAGCCCGGCGCGGCCGCCGCGGCTGTGGTTGTTTACCACGAAGGTCCGGCGTTCATTCTGGGAGGTGCGTTACGTGGAGGGCGACGGACTGCTTTTCGGCAACGAGGGCGCGGGCTGCCCGGAATGGCTGCATGCCGCGGTGGGGGACGCGTGGCGCGTCACCATCCCGCACGCAAATACCGCGATGCGTTCGCTCAATCTCTCAACCGCGGTGGGCATCGCCTGCTACGAGGCGTTGCGGCAGGTGGGCGGCGCAGTGTAGGAAGCCCCCGGCTGGCCAGCAGAGTGGGCGATCATCGCTCGCAAGCGAGCTTCCTACATGCGTGTGGCCACTGTATTACTGCGGGACCTTGTCGCTGTAGGTCCGGTTGAGCCAGCTCTTGGGCACGGGGATGATGCAGATGTTCATGGAACGATTATCCGCCGAAAGCATCGCGGACTCGATCTCGATCCGCGTGCTGTCGGCGCTGAACGTCGGATGCGGGTGGTCCGCCGCCGTCGGCTTGTGGCCGGTGGAGAGCATGATCATCTCGCTGGTGTGCCGGTCGATGAGATAGATGCTGCGCGAAAAATCGTCGCCGACCGCCCAGCGGCCGTCGGGCGAGCCGTTGACGTGCCAGAGTCCGCTGCCCGAGGGAGTCTGGCCGACGATCCGCATCTCGCGGGTCCGCAGATTCACGATGCCCAGGCCGGTGGGATGCTCGCGTGTACCCGCGATGCCCCAGGCGTCGATGGTGCCGGGCTTCCGGTGTCCCATGATGGCGATGGCCACTTCATCCTTCGTGATCACGGCTTCGTGCGTGACCCACTCGTAGGGCGCTTCGGGATACACGGGGCGCAGGCCAGTGCCGTCGGCCATCACCGTCCACGTGCGTTGCGGCGCCTTGCCGCCGGTTTCCCAGCAGAAAACGATCTCGCCCGGTACCCACGGATTGGTCTGCACGTGACCGATCTGGAACGGGACATCGACGACGAATTTCACTTCGCCGGTCTTGAGATTCATGGCGCGCAGTCCGGCCGGACCGGCGCCCATGTTGCGGGGGCCGAAGTGCCAGTCGATGTCGGTGCCCGGGGGCAGGTGTTGTCCGACGTCGCCTCCCGAGACGCGGAAGTAGACGAAGTCTTCGTTGGCGTCGAGGGCCATGTCGCCCCCGGCGATCAAGGGCGCGGCGATGGTGCCGCAGATCCGTTCATAATTGGAGGCGGGCTTCATGGATCCGGCCTCGCTGTCGGCAAAAACCTTGGCCAGGTCGATCTCGACGATCTGGAACGGCCCGCGGGGCCGAAACGAACCGGCTCTTGCTCCTGCACCTTGCGCGGCTGCTGGAACTCCGGGGCCACCAGCCGCGGGGGCTGCCTGGACTCCGGCTCCGCCAGCCGTGGGCGCCGGGTTTGGACCGCCGCCCTGGTCCGAAGCACGGCCCAAGTCCCGCATGACGTAGAGCTTCATCGACCGGCGGGCGACGCAAAGCATGCCCATGTAGCCAGCATCCGTCACCTGCACGATCACGCCCGTCTCTTCGTTGACGGCGAAGGCCTGCCCGCGCGCGCGGTTGGACCGGAAGATGACCCACTTGCCATCGGCGGTCCACTGGGGGTGCGTCTGGTAGATTTTGGAATCACCCGCGGGAGTGCTGGTCAGGAACGTAAGCGGGATTCCCGTGACCGGATCGGGAACGATCTTCTTTTCGGACGGAAAACGTTGGCCGATGCCGGAAGCCGCAGCGAAGGGCACGAGGCCCAACGCCGCGAAAAGGACAAAACCAGCGGAGGGAAGTCTGGGAGTCAGATTCATGGTATGGGGGTACTGCCGTTGAAGACGCTGGCGGTGACGTCATGGTTGCAGATTTCGACGTTGGGTGCGGCTGACAATAAGGTCGCGAGATTGGGGTAGGAGCCTGTTTACAGGCGATGGGGAAGATCGCTTGCAAGCAAGCTCCTACAGAATGTTGCCGTTAAGAGTTTGTCGGATCTCCTAGTGCGACAAACTCCCAGGATGGACAGCGGTCGCCGGATGCGTCTTGCTCAAGACACCGTACTAACGAAACGGAACCTTGCATGAAAGGAATACCAGTCTTACACGTTGAGGCGGACTGCATCGCGCGGGCCTGGGAACTGTCGCTCATTGAGCTGCACCAGAAGGGCTGCAGCCTCAAAACCGAGTATGACAAACCCGAGGACCCGCCCAGCAAGGACGCCACAATGATCATCACCATCACCGAGCCGCTGGGCGAGCCGATGATCCACAAGGATTTTCCGGGGGGACCGGTGGAATTACAGGAATACGTGATGGAGGTCTGCGATGGCATCAAGGATCACCTCGTGCGCAATCCGGACGACCCGAAGGACACCCGCTGGGAATACACCTACCATCAGCGGCTGTTTGGCTATCAAGTGCCGGGACTGAAACCGTTCGACCAGATCGAAATCCTCGCCCGGAAGCTCGCCAAGACGCCGCATACCCGACGGGCCCAGGCGATCACTTGGAAGGTATGGGAGGACAACGAATGTTACGATCCTGCCTGCCTGCAGAGCATCTGGTGCCGGATCCTCGAAGAGGCGGGCCAGCCGGTGCTCAGCATGAACGTGCGGTTCCGTTCCAACGACGCCTACAAGGCGGCGTTCATGAACATTTTTGCCCTGGTGCAATTGCAGCTGCGCATCGCCGCGCGGATTTCGGAACTCAGCGGCCGGGCCGTATCCGTGGGTCGCTACGTGCACATGGTGGACAGTTATCACCTCTACGGCTCGTACTTCGCTGAGTTTGAGCGCCGGTTTCTGCGGGCTCTGCAAAAGCGCACTTTCGAGCAGCGCACCATGCGCTACGCCGACGTGAAGGCCATGATGGAGGAGGCGCGCCCGGCCATCCTCGAAAAAGCCCGGACGATGGGGCGGACGTGAGGCCGAGGGCGAGGCCGGCTGCCAATGGCTAACAGCAAATAGCCAATAACCAATACCAAACAGCCAACGGTCTGAATTGGCTATCTGCTATCGACTATTGGCTATCGGTTACCGGCTACCGGCTACCGGCTGTACCGCGGTGCGCCCCGGGCAAGTCGCGCTTCCGGCGAGTCATAGAGCGGATGGCCCGGCGGAAGGCTGCGGAGGAACTGGCCGTGAAAATTCTCAGCGGCGATGGTCGACTGCTTGGCGGCGCGGGTCAGGCGCGTCAGATGGCGTTTGCCCTGCACCGGCGAGTCCTCGATCGAACCGGTCCACGCCGTAAGCTGCCGCGAGCAGGATTCAGCCAGTCCGCGGATACGCTGGAGCGAGTCGCTGAATCGCTTGAGCTTCGGGCGATCCTTCACCACCGCAAGCATGGAGCGAACCTCGCCCGAGGATCCGCGCGCGATGGCGAGGAAGGAGAGCAATTCGTTGGTCGTCACGCGCTCAAATCCTTCGGCGATGTTATTGGAAACGGAAAGCGCGGCGCGGTCGAGCTGGTTGCGGAAGCCGGGCGAAAGCGGCAGGTCGGACGTCTCGAGGAGATCGAGCACGAGATTGTAGAGACGCGCAGCCTCCTGCCAGACGGGTAGTTCTTCAAAGCGCTGGTACGCGGGCATAGGGGATGTTTTGACTGGATTGTGGTTACGGGGAGAGAGGCGGGCTGGGCGAATAGCCAATATCTAATGGCAGATAGCCAATAGGGAGAGCTTGGGTAATCGGCCGTTTGCACAGCGTGCAGCGCGCTATGGGTGGAAGATCGGGGGATGGCGTCAGCCGATGCTACAGTCGGGACGGCAACTTTAGACGGGACCAAGGGAGGAGATTTCCTCGACCAGGATGCAGGCCACCTCGCGGCCGTCGGCAATGCGCACGAGCGGCGGAACGGCAACCTTGCATTTTTCCCCGGCGTACGGGCAGCGCGGATGGAAGGCGCAGCCGGCGGGCGGATTGAGCGGCGAAGGCGGATCGCCGGGCAGCACGATACGCTGGCGGGCCCGCTCGGCATCGGGATCAGGCGTTGGGATGGCGCTGACGAGCGCCCGGGTGTACGGGTGGCGCGGCCGCTCGATCACGTCCGCGGCGCGGCCGAGTTCGACGATTTTTCCCAGATACATGACCGCGATGCGGTCGGAGATGTGCTTCACCACCGAGAGGTCGTGCGCGATGAAGATCAGGCTGAGATTCATCTCGCGCACGAGCTGCGCCAGCAGGTTCAGGATCTGGGCCTGGACAGAGACGTCGAGCGCCGACACCGGTTCGTCGGCAATGATGACCTTGGGCTGCAGGGCGAGGGCGCGGGCCACGGCGATACGCTGCCGCTGGCCGCCGGAAAACTCATGCGGATACTTCTTCACGAAGCGCGGCGCCAGGCCGACCATCTTCATGAGTTCCGCCACGCGTCTGGCGACCTCGGCGCGGGCGCAGATCTTGTGGACGAGCATGGGCTCGGCGAGCGCGGCAAAGACGGTCATGCGCGGGTTGAGCGAGGCGTAGGGATCCTGGAACACCATCTGCAACGCGCGGCGCGAAGCCTTCACCTCCGCGGAACCGGCGGCCGTGAGATTCCGGCCCTCGAGCACGATCGTTCCTTCGGTGGCCGGCACAAGCTGGAGGATGGTGCGCGCCAGGGTCGACTTGCCGCAGCCCGATTCGCCGACCAGGCCGAGCACCTCGCCGGGTTGCACGGCGAGACTGACGCCATCGACCGCCTTCACCGTTCCAGTCTGCCGCTTGAAGACAAGACCGCGGTGGACCGGGAAGTGGGTCCTGACGTTCTTCAGCTCGAGAATCGGATCAGACATGAGTGAGCGGAGCTAACCACGGATTACACTGATTTTCACAGATGGGTCATCTGACCATGCGCTTCCAGCGCAGGTCCGCATGCTTGAAGTTAAGGAGAATGGCGAGACGCAGGTTGGTGATGGCAAGGTAGCCTATCATTTGGGCGATAGGCGTGGGCGTGAAATCCTCCGCCACTTTTGGGTCTACGATGACCTGCTCGTTGACGATCAGATCTGGCACGAGTGTGTCCACGACGCAGCCGTCGTAGAGCACATCAAAACGTTTCTGTTGGTTGACCTTGAGGTCCCTTTTGCGGAGTTCAATGACCAAGGCATTCTCGTATGCCTTTTCATCCAGACCGGGCTTCAAGGTATTCAACACCTTCATCGCAGCGCCGATGATAGCCTCGCTTAATTCCGGATGGATCATTCTATCCGTGCTCATCCGTGACATCCGTGGTTAAGATCAAATCTCCCCGGCCTGCACGCGCAGACAGGCCGTGGCGTGGCCGGACGCGAGTTGCATCAACGCCGGATCCTGGCGACAACACAAGTCCGTGGCCGACTCGCAGCGCGGCGCGAAGGCGCAGCCGGCAGGCAGCCTCGAAAGATCGGGCGGGAGGCCCGGGATGGTGAACAGCTCCGCGCCTTTCGGCTGGGTGGACGGGATCGATCGCTGCAGCGCCCGGGTGTAGGGATGGCGCGGCTGGTAGAAGATCGTGCGCACGTCACCCGTCTCCACGATGCGGCCGGCATACATCACCAGCACCCGGTCGCAGAGGCCGGACACCACGCCGAGATCGTGCGTGATGAAGATGACCGCCATGCCGAATTCGTGCTGGAGGCGTCGGATGAGTTCGAGGATCTGCGCCTGCACGGTCACGTCGAGCGCCGTGGTGGGCTCGTCGGCGATCAGCAGCTCCGGCCGCGTGATGAGGGCCGTGGCGATCATCACGCGCTGGCGCATGCCGCCGGAGAATTCGTGCGGATAGTGATGAAGGCGCTTCGCGGCGTCGTTGATGCCGACGGCCTCCAGCATTTCCTGACCGCGCCGCAGCGCCGCGGCCTTCGAGATTTTCTCATGGATGATGAGGGGCTCGATGAGCTGCTCGGAAATGCGCAGGTAGGGGTTGAGCGATGTCATCGGGTCTTGGAAGATCATCGCCAGGCGCCTGCCGCGGATGGAGCGAGCCACCCTCGGCGGACAGCGCAGCAGATCGGTGCCGTCGAACATCGCGGTCCCGCTCTCAATCCGGCCGGGCGGCTGCGGCACGAGGCCCATGATCGAATAGCAGGTGACGGATTTGCCCGAGCCCGATTCGCCGACAATCCCCAGCGTTTCACCTTTTTCCAGGGCAAAGCTGACGCCGTCGACGGCACGATGGACTCCGTTGCGGGTATGAAAATACGTGCGGAGATCGTTGACGGCGAGGAGCGGCATGGGCGAAAGCGGATTGCGGATACCGGAGACGGGATAGTCAGAAGGGATGGGAGAGGAAGAGAACGGGGCGCGTCAGGCGAACATTTCGGTCGCGGCGGCGAGGACGGCGTCCGGCGCGAGATCGGCGAGATGGCCGCCGCCGGCGGGCGGGCATCCGGCGGGTTGCAGCACGCGGACAGGCGACTGAAATACCGGCGCTGTGCGCAGCGGATTGGTGGGGCCGAACAACGCCAGCACGGGCACACCCAGGGCGTTGGCGAGGTGCATGCCTCCGGTGTCGTTGGTGACAAGGAGACGGCATTCACCCAGCCGTGCCGCAAAGGCAGGCAGATCGGTGCGGCCGGCGAGATTTTCGAGAGAGGTGCCGAGATCCAAGGCGACGGCGTGGGTGACGGCCTGGTCATTGGCCGTGCCAAAGAGCCGGAAGCGGACGTTGGGATGCGCCGCCATGATCCGCGTGATGAGCGTCCGCCAGTGGGCGATGGGCCAGCGCTTCTCGGGCTCGTTCTCGGAGCCGCAGATCAGGCCGATGACCGCGGCCGAGCCGCCTTCGCCAAGGCTTCGGCGCCCAGGAGGTCGAACGTCGAAGGCCGAAAGCCGCAGCGGGGTGAAGTCCGGGGCGGCATTCAGGCCGAAATGGCGGAGGAACGCCTCCCAGAGCCTTGCCTGATGGGGATGCAGCTCGTCAAAATCATTGGGCACGCGCCAGACGTGGGTGAGCAGCGGGCGGAAACGTCCACGCCGCACAAGGCCAAACCGCTGGCGGCAGCGGGTGAGCCAGGCCTCCAGATCACCGCGGAGGGAATTTGTGAGCAGCAGGTAGCAATCGGGGTAGGCGTGTCGCAGCCGGTGGAAATGGAGCCAATAGCCCGGTCCCGGTGGCGGTAACGGGAGCACCTGATCAGCGACGCCCAGCTGCTCCAGCAACGGACGGAACTGCGCCCTGGCAAGCAGGGTGATCCGGGCATCGGGGCGCGAGGCGCGGATGGCGCGGAGCAATGGCAGCGCCATGACCACGTCACCGAGCCAGTTGGGCATGCGGATCCACAAGCGTGTTAGGCGGGGGAGCGCGGCGAGTCCGCGCAGACGAAGATCGGCGTCCAGCAGGTTGCGTTTGGCTTCGAGACGCAGGCGCCGGGTAGGGATATCCTGGTTGCGCCAGCGATCGTGCACCCAGAGCCAGGAGGCGCAGTTGTCGTCACTCGCGCGGAGGTGGGACTCCAGCCAGCGGTTGAGCGCAAGCGTCACGCCGGCCGCGGTGCCATCGTGGAGGATGCGCTCCACGCACAGCTCGGCCCGCCAGAAGGCGAGGCGGCGCGGAAAAATCGCGTAAACGTCGGCTTGGAATTTTTCCGCCAGCAGGCCGGCGAGCTCGCTGGTGGAGCACACGCGGTCGAAAAGGGTGGAGAGCGCGCCCTGAAAGCCTGCGTTCTGGTCGAAGAGGAGGCCGATGCAGCCGTGGCGCCGGAGGATCTTCATCGCCTCTTGGAACCCCCCCTTGCGCGAGAGCAGGCGCATGCCAAAACGTCCCCGCGAGCGTTTCACCCAGGCATCGGCCGCCGGGTTGTCCAGCGGTCGGAAGACCACGCCGAACTCGGGAAACGTCGCGGTCGCGAGGAGCGGCATCGCCGTCTGGCTTTCCCAGCAGCAGAGGTGCGCCGTGGCAAAAAGGGTGGGACGCTGTGCCGCCAGGGCCGCTTCCAGAGCGGGCGAAGCGCGCAGCATGGCGCGCAACCGGCTCCGTGGGAGGAGCGGCATGGCGAGTGACAGCAGTCCGGTTTCGATCAATCGCCGGCAGCTCTCGCGGCCAATGGCACGGTGCCAGTCCGCCGGCCGGTCCTCGAAGGCGTGGTGAAGATTGGAAAGCACGAGCTGCCGGCGGCGCGGGAGGCAGAAAAACAGCAGATCGCCCAGCCCCGACGCCAGGCCTCGCAGCAGCGGCTCCGGCAGGTGCGCCAGCATCCAGCCCGCGGGTTTGAGGATGACGTCAAGCACGGGGGGAGGGCGCCACCGAACGGGGGCGCGGGGGGGTCATGCAGAAAACGCGGATTAACATTTGCCTTCGCTGGCAAACCCCATGAAACGTATGCGTCGCGCGGTTAAAAGCCTTTTCGGCGCCCCGCCCATGACCAACCTCCTAATCATCAAACCCTCGTCGCTCGGTGACATCGTGCACGGCCTGCAGGTCGCGGCCTCGCTCAAGGCCCAGCGCCCTGAGCTCCGCATCTCGTGGATCGTGCGCGACATTTTCGAGGCGTTGGTGCGGACCTGCGAGGTGGTGGACCGCACCTACCTGTTCCAGCGCAGCGAGGGCGTGCGCGGCTTCCTCAAGCTGATGCGCGAGGTGCGGCAGACGCATTTCGACTACGTGTTCGACATGCAGGGCCTGCTGCGCACGGGCCTGATGACCTGGCAGGCACGCGCCACGAAAAAGGTCGGCCGGAGTGATGCGCGGGAAGGCGCCACTTTTTTCTACCAGAAGAAGATCCCGCTGCCGCCCGGCGGCGCGCAGTGCCACGCCATTGACATCCTGCTGCAGTTCTGCCCCGTGCTGGACGCGAAGCCCGAATTACGGGGCGAGCTGCGTTTCCGCGAAGCCGCGGACCTCAACCTCGGATTCATCGAAGGGCGCCGCGGGCAGAAGCCCATCCTGATTTTTCCCGACAGCCGCCGCGTGGAGAAACGCTGGAACGGGTTCCGCCAGCTGACCGACCTGCTGCTTCGCGACGGCACCGGCCGCAAAGTCATTTGGGCAGGCAACAATCTGGTCTCCTACCGCGACAACGCTCCCGAGGGGCAGTTTCTCAATCTCACGGGCAACACCAGCCTCGTCTCGCTGGCCGCCCTCATCCGGCGCGCCGAGTGGGTAATCTGCAACGACAGCGGTCCGATGCATCTCGCCGCCGCGCTGGGAGTGAAAACACTCGGTCTCTTCGGCCCCACCGATCCGCGGCTGTTTGGACCTTATCCGTTGAATAGCCCGACCAACCATGTCGTGCAGGCGCCGGTGGGCGATCTGCGCCTGCTCACCGCCCGGGACGTGTATGCGCGGTTCGCACGTCTCGACGCCATCAGCCATGGTCAGAGTCCGCCGGGATCGGCGGCGCCATGGCCGCGGCGGATGCCATCGTGAATCGCCAGCCGTCCGGCCGGTGGAAAACCCGCCGGCGGTGAAGCAACAGCAGCGCCGCTGATTTTGGTCGTTAGGCGGATCCGCACCAAATACCAACTCTCCCAAGGAATCGATCCATGCGATTGGGCGTCAGAGCGCATGATTTTGGCAAACTGCCCGTTGAAGAGCTGGCCGAGCGGATCGCCGGCAAGGGCTTTTCCTGTGTCCAACTGGCGCCACCCAAGGCGATCACCGGCTTCGACCCGGACCTCGGCCGGCTCAGCCCGGGTTTTGCCTGCCACGTGAAGGAAGCGTTTCAGCGGCACCACCTGCAAATCGCCGTGCTGGGCTGCTATATCAATCTCGCCGACCCTGACGTGCGACAACGCCAGCGGCAACTTGACCGCTTCAAGGAATACCTTCGCCATGCGCGGGATTTTGGCTGCAGCGTGGTCGGGACCGAGACCGGCTCGGTCAACCCGGATTTTTCCTTTCATCCGGCCAACCGGGGCGAAGAGGCGTTCCAGACCGTGCTGGGCAGCGTGCGGGAGCTGGTGGAGGAGGCCGAAAGATTCGGTGTAGGTGTGGGGATCGAAGGGGTGGAACGTTATGTGATCTCCGATCCCCCGCGCATCCGGCGACTCATTGACGGCATTGGCTCGAACAACCTGCAGATCATCTTTGATCCCGTGAATCTTTTGTCGGTGGAGAACTACCGGCGGCAGGACGCCATCATCAAGGAGTCGTTCGAGCTCTTCGGCGACCGGATCGCGATCCTGCATGCCAAGGATTTTGTCGTGGATGGCGGGAGCCTCCGGTCGGTGCTCTCAGGCCGGGGGATGCTTCATTACGGATTGCTGATGGATCTCATCAAGGCCCGGAAGCCTGACATCAGCATCCTCATGGAGGACACTGATCCTGAGACGGTGGAGGATGGCGTGCGCTTTCTGCGAGGCTTCTTTCCGGTCTGAGAGGCGCCGCCTGCCAGCGCGGCATGGCGGGGGACGGCAAACAAAAATCCCCACCCCTCGGTGGGGCGGGGATGCAGAGCCGTCACATCCGCGGAGGTTCAACTTTTCAGGTGCTTCATCAGCTTGAGCATTTCCACGCCGGCGAGCAGCACGATCCCGATGCCGTGGGTGTCATTCAGATTCCACAGCAGTTCCTTCATGTAATACTCCGGGGTGAAGGAGAACTCGGAGCCGCGGCATACGCCGTACACATTGCCGTATTTGTCGATCGACATCCGGTTGAGCGCCTCCCAAGCCTTGAAAACCGATCTGATGTAAGCGTCGGCTTGCTCGAGCCAGCCATACTGGATGCCGCGGGCAAAGGCGTATATGAACATGGAGGTGCAGGAGGTTTCCGGATAGGAGTCGGGAGCGTTCAACACCTGATGCCACATGCCGTTCTCGTCCTGCAGGGCGAGGTAGCCTTCGCACAATTCGCGGAACGCGGCCAGCAGCGCCGGCCGCTGCTCATGCTTTTCAGGCAGCGCGGCGAGAAGCTCGGACAGCGAGAAGATCGCCCAGCCGTTGCCGCGTCCCCAAGGTATGCCCGTGGCCATCTGGCGCTTGAAGTCATAAACATGGGACATCGCCTTCAACTCGGGGATGAAAAGATATTTTTTAAAGCCGAGGAACTGCCGGGCGGCATCGTCGATATACTGCCGGTCGCCGGTCAGCCGATAATACCGGCAGAGGAAGGGAATGCTCATATACAGGTCGTCCACCCACATGGTGTTTTCGTGGAAGACGTGCATGAGGTTCTTCCGGAAGAACGTCCCATCCGGCAGCCGAATCTGCTTGTTCGAAATGTAATCGGCGACGAAGGCGGCGATGTCCTTGAAGCCGCGAATCTCGAAATACCGCGCCACTTCCAGCAGGACCGAGCCGAACGAACCGCAATCATCCAGGCTGTCGATGCTCGACAGCAGGTGGTGAACCGCCGTGGCCCCGCCATATTGTTCCCTGTCCCAGAGGGCGTAGCGGAAGGTGTCGCAGCAATACTGGATATGGTCGACGACGTATTGCTGAATTTCCTTGGAGCCGATCGCCCTCGCACTGTGCAGCAAGCCGTAAAGAGTGACCCCCAACGGATAGTTCCAGCGTCCGTAAAGGGGATTCTCGTTGTATATCCTGACCCAGGCGTCCGGCAGGTCGAGGCGCCAGTAGGTGTCTCCCCCCTTGCCGGGGGCCACCTTGTACAGGTTCCGGAGGCTGGCAAGGTCCAGTTTGGCGGATGCCGCGAAAGGTCCGAGGTAGATCCATACTTGGGAGGTCCCCACGATGTTGCAGGGACTGCTGAAACCGACGGCTTCACTTCCGTTCTGGATGGAAAGCTCGAAGCCCCAATCGGCGTCTTTGCAGCCGGATTTCACCATGACGTCGTGCAGGCCGAATGGAACCTTGATGGCAGCGGCCAGTCGCCCCGAATGGGCGGCGTGGTAGACTTCCTGGTTGCCGATCTGCACGGTGATCGGTCCCCAATGGCGGCCTTTTAAAGTGTACTCACCGATGCCGGGACGCAGGAACAGAGCTTTGGTCCAGCCGACGCCCACGGCGTTGGGCACCAGACCATAGATCCGCTGCAGTTGCCCCATCTTCAACCGGGCCTTTTCCCACGTTGTCTCGGGGTACCATTTGAGGCCGGTGTCTTTTTCGGTCATGCCAGCGCCGGGCAGGGTGGTGAGTTCGGAGGACATGGGGCCGGTGAAGATCCAGCCTTCCTGCCCGTCTCTTTCCACCGTGGGCATCAGAAAGTAGTACTGCAGCTTGCCCAGCCACGTGCCGAATTTTCCCCCGAAACCGGCGCGCGTCTTCTTGAAACGGATGACAAAATGATTCCAGCCCGCTTTCAGCGCGATGCCGATCGAGTGCCGTTCATCGCTATGGCGCTCATGGAAGATGGTGGACTTGAAAATGCACTGACCGTCGCAGTAGATGAGAATTGGCCCGTCACAAGTGACGTCAAATTTGATCTCCGTGCCGTTATCGCTCCAGTACTTGGCCCAGGCATAGACATACTGTTCCGCGACCGCATTCGGGAAAAACTGATTGAAATCCACCTGGTAGCGGAAGTCCTTGCCGCGAAGAATACCGCGCTTGCTATAAGCACGGAAGGTCGGCGGATGGGGAGGGTTGAAGCCCACGTAGCGCCGGGCGATGACGTCGAGGGTCTTTTCAACCTGCAGGCCGGTCTGGCTGAACATGCCGTTATGATCTTCGAAATAATAACCCATGAATGAACTGGTGGTTTTTCGTTGGAGCGGGACGTCCGGTCGCACGTTTACGGCTCATCGCCGGGATGAATGAAGGTTGATAAGGAGGAGGCAACGGCACGCTGACTCCGGCAGGAGGGGAACCGGAGAGGTTCGGGCGACGGTGATCGGTGGCGATTAAAAATGAAAATCCGAGAAGGGTTGAAACAATTCCTATAAGTGAAAATAAAAAGACGATAGGGGCCGGACATTTTTGAAAAATAAAGGAAGCTGAAGCTGGGCCGGGGTGTCTTTCTGACCAAGCGGCAACAGCTTCTGTATTCTAGAGACTGGACTCAACAAGGAGGCCATCTGACTGTAAGATACCGAGTGGGGACCGTTCGCTTCAATCGCGCGAACTTATCCTGCGTCCATCGCCATGGTGAATGAATCCACCGAGGCATGTATTCTTTTTTGAACTTACATACCTGCTCGTCCGACATATAGAATTGAGACCACAAGGTATGCGGAAGCAGAAATACTTCGATGGACACCCAGCTCGATCAATTAGAGCGGCTATATCGTGAAATAGGGCCCGCCCTGCTGGGGTACTTCCGGCGCCAGCCGGCGCTCGCGGGCACTGCCGAGGATCTGCTTCAAGACACCTTTGTGCGCGCGCTCAAGCGCTTTGACCGCCTGCAGACCTCGGTCTCGCAGCGGGCCTATCTTTTCGGCATTGCACGGCACGTGGGCATCGACGCCCTTCGCCGGCTGAGAGTGGTCGAGGAACTACCGGCGGATACTCCTGCCGTGACGCAGGAGACTGACGAGCGTTTGGAACCGATGCGTCAGGCGATCTCCGAACTGCCCGAGATGCAGCGCGAGGCGCTGCTGCTCAAGCTTCAGCAGGAATTGTCCTACGAAGAAATCGCCGAGGTGCTCGCCATCCCGATCGGCACCGTGCGTTCCCGCCTGCACCACGCCGTCCTTCACCTGCGCCAGACCCTCAACCCATCCTGAAACGCCATGAAAACTGAAACTCTCGAAGCGCTGCTGCTCGATCATGCCCTGGGTGAACTTTCCCCCGAAGTCGCAGAACTGCTGCAAACTCATCTGGCCCACGATCCTGAAGCCGCGCGGCAGGCCGCTGGGCTGGCTTCCACCGTGCAGCGGGCGCGTCAGGCCATGGCCATTACGCAGGAGGCGCCGCGGCGTTCGCTGGCGGTGGAACGATTACGGCAGACACAGATGACGCACCGCCGGTGGGCATTCATGTGGGAATTGGCCCGACTGGCCGCCTGCGTGGTCCTCGGACTGACTCTTGGGTGGTATGGTCATACCGCGCGCAAGGCGACCGTGGCGGCGACACCCGTCCCGCCGCGGATGGCGGCGGTCGAACTTCCGTCCGCCCCTGAAAGCGCGAACGACTTTTGGTCCCTTGCCAACCTCGAGGCGGCGCAACGGGAGCGGCAACCCGTGGAGGGCCGCACAACCAGCCGGTACCGGCTGCATTGGGATTCGCCGGTGAAGATGCCGCGCGTGGAGGAAAATCTATGAAAACTGTCTCCGTGAAAAGATTCTGGCTCGTGCCCGCCGCCGTCTCCGCGGCGGTGCTGCTCCTGCTGCTGTCCGGATGCCTGGAAAAAACGCTGGTGTGGTCGCCTGACGGCAATCGGGCGGCGGTGATCGCCCAAGGAGCGCTCTATCTCTGCGACGCCGACGGCAACCTCTCCCCGCGGCTGGTTCCCGATGTTTATCAGGCCGCGTGGCTGAGTGACTCGCAACAGCTGGTGCTGGCACGGAAACACTCCGTCGATAAATGGGCTCCCCTCGCCCGGACGCTCGGCCCCGAACGCGTCGGGAAAGTCGCGTCGGAAGCGGAGTCACTGTGGAAGCAGCTGGAGACAGGCGGCAAATGGGGAATTCTGACAATGGAACTGGGCAAGAAAAAGGATCAAGCCGTCCTGAAGATCTTTCTCCGTGAACATTATGGTGACGCCTTGCGCGCCAAGGTGAGCGCGGGCGAGTGGGACGAGCTCAAATCCGTGCAAGCTGAAATCAGCGAACTGGTGATGGCTCGCATCGTCGGCGAGCAAATCCAGCCCGGCACGTTGCTGCACGAAGGGCTGGAGAGGATCAATGATCTCCGCGTGTCGCCCGGTGACCGGGCGGTTGCGTTCACCACGGACATGGCGCTCGATAACGATAAAGAGTGCCGCCTGCTGCTCGCCCGGATCGATGCCACCGGCGCCGTGACGGTCGCCGAGCACACTGGCACCTATCCCGATTGGACGGCCGATGGCCGGGCGCTGGCCTATGTGCAGGCTTTGGGAGGTACGAAAGACGACCTCAGGCTGGGCACACTGGTCAGCCGCGAAGTGCTGGATGAGAACGGCCAGAACAGGATCGCAGAAAAACCGGCGGAGCTGGCGGGGTTGTTGTTTGGAAAAGCCAGCCGCGTGCGCTGCCTCCAGGACGGGCGGATTCTCTTCAATTCGGGCGAATTCAATCTGCCGGTTGCAGCGAATGACGCCGGCGTCGAGCGAGACAACCTCTTTGCATGGGATCCTGCCCGTCAGGCCACGCTGGTGCGCATGGTCCCCCGCGAGGAGGAGGAGAACCTGCCCAAGAACCTGACGTTTTTTGAGGTGAGTCCTGACGAGAAGCAGGTACTGGTCGGAACCTTCAAGGGCCACGTCTGCCTTTTGACGCTGGCAACAGGCGAGGTGCAGGAGATCCAGGCCGGGGTTAAAGACAACCTGCAAGGCGCGCCGGTGTGGCGTAAGTCGGGCGAGTTCACCTACACGCGGCGCACCGTGACGAAAGACGGCAGGAAGCCGGTGCGCGAGGCGGAGGTTATCCTTCGAAGCGGAAAAACCGAGAAGGTGCTGAGCCAGAGCTGGCCGGATGCAATGGTGAACGAATTGTTCAGCAGCGAAGAGCGTAAGTAACCCGGGGCTCGCTCTTCCAACTGCGTCCGCCGGTCGGCGGGCGCTAACTTTGCTATTTATTCCGTCGGGGTGTGGCTCCACACTCGCCGGCTTATGCTCGATCCGAAACTCCTTCGCGATTCGCCGGACGTGGTCCGCGCGGCGATTGCCAAGAAACATCTGGATGTCGATCTCGACGCCGTGCTGGCGCTCGACACACGTTGGCGCGCGCAACTCGGCGAGGTCGAGGCGCTTCGCGCCAGGCAGAAGTCGGCCAACAACGAAATGGCCGCGCTGAAGAAGGGGTCGCCGGAGTTTGCGGCGAAGGTGCAGGAAATGAAGGGCCTCTCCGCGCAGGTGAAGGAAAAGGAGGCGCAGCTCGCGCCGGTCGAGGTGCAGTGGCGCGCGGGCATGCTCACGCTGCCCAACGTGCCACACGCCAGCGTGCCGGAGGGACGCACCCCCGCGCAGAATGTCGTCCACGCCACGTTCGGCTCGACCGATGCCGTCTCGCCGCACGCCCGACCGCACTGGGACATCCCGGGCTTCGAGCGGCTCTTCGATTTCGCCCGCGGCGCCAAAGTCACCGGCGCCGGTTTTCCGTTCTATGTCGGCGACGGGGCGCGGCTCGTGCGCGCGCTCATTCAGTTCTTTCTCGATGAGGCGGGCCAGGCCGGTTACCAGGAGGTCAATCCGCCGCTCGTCGTCAACGCCGCGAGCGCCACCGCGGTGGGCCAGCTGCCTGACAAGGAGGGGCAGATGTACCAGACGGTGGAGGACCAGCTCTATCTCGTGCCCACAGCCGAGACGCCGCTCACCAATTTCTTCCGCGACGAGATCCTGGAAGAGGCCGCGCTGCCAGTCTATCGCTGCGCCTATACGCCCTGCTTCCGGCGGGAGGCCGGCAGCTACGGCAAAGATGTTCGGGGGCTGAATCGCGTGCACCAGTTCGACAAGGTCGAATTACTCAAGTGGGTGCATCCCTCGAAAAGCTACGACGAGCTGGAAGCGCTGCGGGCGGACGCCGAGCGCCTGCTGCAAAAGCTGGGGCTGCCCTATCGCGTGCTGCTGATGTGCGGCGGCGACACGGGTTTTGCGCAGGCGAAGAAGTACGACCTCGAGGTGTGGGCGGCCGGACAGAAGCGCTGGCTCGAAGTGTCGAGCTGCAGCAACTTCGAGGCGTTCCAGGCCCGCCGGGCGCAGATCCGTTTCCGCTCGAAGGAAACCGGCCGGCCCGAGCTCGTGCACACGCTCAACGGTTCCGGGCTCGCCGTGCCACGGACGCTGGCGGCGCTGCTGGAAAACAATCTTCAAGCCGACGGCAGCGTGCGCCTCCCGGCGGTACTGACGCCATATTTCGGCAGGGAATCCCTGAGCTTTGGGTGAGGCGCGCGTCCCGGGCAGAATGCAGGCGGCACTCGGCTTAGGGGAGTTCGGGAAAGCAAACACTCAGCATGCGCAATCAAACGGGCAACCGCTGGCAACGAAGGGCAGACGCACTCGCGGAACTGCTGCCGCCCGAACGGTTGCATCCGGCGGTGCGGGCATGGGCGGAGGGCCGGCGGGCTGCCGCCCGGAGCCCTTGGGCCGTCGCCTTCTCCGGCGGCGCGGATTCGTTGTGTCTGTTGCTTTTGCTCTGGGCGCACTGGCCCGACCGCCGCCGTCAGCTGGTGGCTTTGCATTTCAACCACCGGCTGCGCGGGCGGGAGGCCGATGCCGACGAGCGATTTTGCCGCAACGTATGCACCGCGCTGGGTCTGCACGCGTACTGTGACCACTGGCGGCGGGCGCGCCCGGACACGAGCGAGGAGGAGGCGAGGGCGGCGCGCTTCAAGTTCTTCAACCGCACGATGCGCCGTGCCGGATCGCGAGCCCTCTGGCTCGGCCACCACCAGGATGACATTGCCGAGACGATGCTCATGCGCCTCGCCCGCGGCAGCGGCACGGCGGGATTGGCGGCGCCACGGCCGGTGCACCGGGTGGACGACCGGGTGCATCTGCGGCCGTTGCTGCTGCTAAAGAAGGAGGAGATCATCGCGGCGTTGCGGGCCGCCGGCATCCCCTGGCGCGAGGATCGGACCAACACCAGCGGCGGGTTCTTTCGCAACCGCGTTCGCCGCCACGTGGTGCCGGCCTGGCAGCAGGCGGCCGGACGCGATGCCGTGGCGGGGGCCGCGCTCGCACGCGAGCTGCTGGAAGAAGACGACGATGCGCTGGAAGCCTGGCTGGAGGCGCTGCGGCCTCTCCGACCCGGCCGAACGCTTGATGCCGCCAGCCTGGCGGGACGGCCGCGGGCGTTGTTCCGCCGGGCGCTGCGTCGCTGGTTGGCGGCTCAGCCGCTCGCGGGCGAACTCTCGCGGCAAGGGTTCGAAGATCTGCTGGCCGTGGTGATGGCCGGACAACCCGCCCGGCGCAGCCTCGGACGGAAGGGATTCGCGGTCATTCGCGGCGGTCTTCTGCGTTTCGAACCAGGGAGGGCGGGGAAGAAACTTGGCCGAAAATAGGGTAAATTCTACGAGCCACGTGCATTAAACCACGCGCCTCCATTGACTTCTCCCTCTGGAACCTACAGTCTATTGTACGAGTCCAAATTCCCGCATGCCCGAGAGCGACAACAAATCCAAGCGACGCCCACTCAAGAACCTGCCTCCGGACCGGTTCCAGCCGAAGGTATGGCTGATCTGGCTTTCGATTCTGGTCATCCTCGCTCTGCTGTGGAAAATCAATCCCGGCAGGATCAACGCGCCGGCCTCGTTAAAAATCCAGGAAGTGGTCGATTACGCCGCCGCCGATAAGATTGCCGAGGGTGTCATCCGGCCGGATCCTACCGGCGGCCGAGATTGGGAGGTCATCACCGGCGATATGAAGGAGCCGGTTCTCCTCAGTGACAGCGGCAAGACGAAGTCTTTTCATGCGGCCGGCCGGCTGACCGACGCCAACATGGAGATCCTGCAGAAATCCAAGGTGTTCAAGGAGGAAGCCGCCACCAATTTTGTCTCCCAGATTCTGTTGCAGATCCTGCCGTTCGTCATTGTCATCGGCCTGGTCTATTTCCTGTTCGTGCGGCAGTTGCGGCAGGCAGGCCGCGGGGCGCTCAATTTTGGCAAAAGCCGGGCCAAGCTGCTCACGCGCGAACGGGAGAGGGTGACCTTTGCCGACGTGGCCGGCTGCGATGAGGCCAAAGAGGAGGTCTCGGAAGTCGTCGAGTTTCTCAAGGATCCCAAGCGATTCCAGAAGATTGGCGGCCGCATCCCCAAGGGCGTGCTGATGGTGGGACCGCCCGGCACGGGCAAGACCCTGCTCGCCAAAGCCATCGCCGGGGAAGCCGACGTGCCGTTTTTCTCCATCAGCGGCTCGGATTTTGTCGAGATGTTCGTCGGCGTGGGCGCCAGCCGGGTGCGCGACATGTTCGAACAGGGACGCAAGAACGCCCCCTGTCTCGTCTTTATTGACGAGATCGACGCCGTGGGTCGCCAGCGCGGCGCCGGCCTCGGCGGCGGCAACGATGAGCGCGAGCAAACCCTGAACTCACTGCTGGCCGAGATGGACGGCTTCGACACCACCGAGGGCGTCATCATCATCGCCGCGACCAACCGCCCCGACGTGCTCGACAGCGCGCTGCAGCGGCCGGGCCGTTTTGACCGTCAGGTCTTCATCGACCTCCCCGACCTCGTGGGTCGCGAGCAGATCCTCCGGGTGCATGCGCGCAAGCTGGCCATCGCCGAGGACGTCGACCTGAGCATCGTGGCCCGCGGCACGCCCGGACTTTCCGGCGCCGAGCTGGCCAACCTGCTCAACGAAGCCGCGCTGCTCGCCGCCCGCCGCAACAAGAAGCGCGTCGACATGCACGACATCGAGGACGCGCGCGAGAAGGTGCAGTTCGGCCGCGAGCGCCGTCGCATCATGGACGACGAGGACAAGAAGATCGTCGCCTACCACGAGGCCGGCCACGCCCTGGTCGGCGCGGTGGTCGATGATGGCGAGCTGCCCGTTCACAAGGTCACCATCATCCCGCGCGGCCGTTCGCTCGGCAGCACGATGTACATCCCGAAAAAGGACACCTACAATTATGCGAAACGCCGCATGCTTGCGCGCCTCGCGACGCTCTATGGCGGCCGGATTGCGGAGGAAATCGTGCTGGGCGACATCACCAGCGGCGCTTCGAGCGACATCCTGCTGGCCACCAAGCTGGCCCGCAACATGGTGTGCGACTGGGGCATGAGCCCGCTCGGGCCCGTGGCCTACGGCGAGAACCATGACACCGTCTTCCTCGGCCGCGAAATCACGCGCAGCGAGAATTTCAGCGAGGAGACCGCGCGGTTGATCGACGTCGAAATCCGCAAGCTCATCGACGAGCAATACAGTCGCGCCCGGAGCATCATCCTCGAGAAGCGCGCGGCGCTCGACAAGATCGCCGAGGCGCTGCTCCAGTATGAGACCATCGAGGGCCGGCACGTCCGTGAAATTCTCGAGTACGGTGAAATCCGCTCGCCGGTGCTGCCGCCGATCATCACCAACAAGCCGGAAGACACGATGCCGGGCAAAAAGCCCGCCGAAAAGGCCGTGCCCACGAGCCTGCCGGGCGATGCGCCAGCGCCGGCGCCCTCGCCGGCTTGAGCCGGGTGAGGCGTTGATTTAAGAGGTGCGGACTCGGGAGAGTCCGCTCGCGCGCAGCCGGACGGCGATTGGCATGGGTGGCGGGGCGTTGAGATAGGGATGGAAAATCCGCCTTGGATTATGGCGGGCAAACCGCCAACTTCAGACGGACGCCCCCCTTATGAATATCTGTTGTATTGGTGCCGGTTACGTTGGAGGGACGACCATGGCGATCATTGCCCAGCGTTGCCCCGGCGTACATACCACCATCGTTGACATGAACGCGGCCCGCATTGCCGCGTGGAACTCCGACCTGCTGCCGATCTACGAGCCGGGACTCGAGGAAATCGTCCGGCAGGTGCGCGGACGCAATCTGACGTTTTCCACGGACATAGCCGGCGCCATCAAGCGGGCTGACATGATCTTTGTGTGTGTGAACACGCCGACCAAGACCTACGGCCTCGGCGCCGGGCGGGCGGCGGACCTGAGCTATGTCGAGTCGGTGGCCCGCACTATCGCGGAGCATGCGAATGCGCCGAAAATCATTGTCGAAAAATCCACCATCCCGGTGAGGACGGCGGAGTCGATCTCGGCCATCCTTGCGGCCAACACGCGCGGAATCCGCTTCCAAGTCCTGTCGAACCCCGAATTTCTGGCCGAGGGCACGGCGGTGAACGACCTGCAGAATCCGGACCGGGTGCTCATCGGCGGCGAGCGTACTCCCGAGGGCGAGGCGGCGGTGAAGGCGCTGGCCGACATTTATGCCTGCTGGGTGCCGCGCGAGCGAATCATCACGACCAGCCTTTGGTCGTCCGAATTGTCCAAGCTCGTGGCCAACGCGTTCCTGGCGCAGCGCATCTCGTCCATCAACTCCATCTCGGCGGTGTGTGAAGCCACGGGGGCGGACGTCGATGAAGTGGCGCACGTGATCGGCCGCGACAGTCGCATCGGTCCGAAGTTCCTGAAGGCCTCCATCGGCTTCGGCGGTTCCTGCTTCCAGAAGGATATCTTGAACCTCGTCTACCTCTGCGAGCATTTCGGACTGAACGAGGTGGCCGCCTACTGGGAACACGTGGTGCGCATGAATGACTACCAGAAGCGGCGGTTTACGGCGCAGATCGTGAAGGCGTTGTTCAACACGGTGGCAGACAAGAAAATCGCCGTGCTGGGGTTTGCCTTCAAGAAAAACACCAACGATGTCCGGGAGTCGGCGGCCATTGCGGTGTGCCGCAGCCTGCTCGCCGAGCATGCCTGCCTGGCGGTTTTTGATCCCAAGGTGGCGCCGGAGGATATTCAACGCGAATTGGCGGGCGCGGCTGAGGCGAGGCTTACCGTTGCCCGGAACGCTTATGAAGCCTGCGAGGGCGCACACGCGGTCGCCCTCCTGACCGAATGGGATGAGTTCAAATCACTCGATTTTGCGCGAATCCTCGCCTCAATGCCCAAGCCGGCGTTTATCTTCGACGGCCGGAACATCCTCGACCTGCCAAAACTGCGCGCGCTGGGCTTCCAGGCATTCGGAATCGGCAAATAAGGCGTTCCGTCCGGCGGGAAATCGCTGAGGGCAAGGCATCCCCTGCTCGGTTCGATGCTAGGAACCGGCTGCCGGCGCTACGATGTGCGCCGGCGATAGAGGCGCCAGCCCGCGAACAACGTGCTCAGGCCAAGCAGCACCGCGCCGTAGATGGAGGGCTCCGGGACGGGCGTGATCTGATTGTCGTAAGGCAGCCACTTGGTGTCGGTAGGGAGGAAGCCGGTGAATTGGATGCGGCCGAGATTGGGAGCGCCCGGATTGGTGAGTGAGTAGAAGTAGTCGACCGCGTCGGTCCAGTTGGCGATCGTGAGGGTGACGCCCGAATTCACCACCAGTGAGGTAAGGTTCAGGATCGAGCTGCCACTGGTGCCGAAATCGAGAGTGGAGCTGGCGGTGACCGTGAGGGAACTGAAGGTGCTGGTGAAGCCACCGAGATTCAAGGTGCCGCCGCTGAGCACCAAGCTGCCGGCCGACAGGTTCATGCCGGCGCCAAAGGTCAGCGTACCCGTGCCGGTCTTGGCGAATGTGCCGGTATCGCCGGTGGTGAACGAACCGGAGAAGGTCGTGGACGCGTTATTGGCGCCGACCGTCAGCGTGCCGGTTCCCAAGGTAACGACACCCGAGCCCGCCAGCGAGCCGATCGAGGTGTTGTAGTTGTTTAGCGTGAGGTTGCCGCCATTGGCGATCGTCACGGCCGTGGTGCTGGCGAGGGCGTTGGCGGCGCCCATGGCGAGCGTGCCTCCTGCGTTGATATTAGTGGCGCCGGTGTAGGTGTTGGCACCGGAGAGGGTGAGGGTGCCACTGCCTGACTTCGTCAGGCCGCCCGTGCCGGAGATGGCGCCTGAAAAGGTGGTTGAGGTATTATTGCCTCCAGCCGTGAGGGTGCCGGTACCGAGGGTGACATTGCCGGCGCCGGCGATTGAGCCGATCGTACTGGACAGGTTGTTCAGGTTCAGCGTGGCGCTGGAAGCGACCGTCACGGCGGTGCTGCTCGGCAGGGTATTGGCGACTCCCACCTGCAGGGTGCCGGCGTTGATGTTGGTGGCGCCGGTGTAGGTGTTGGTGCCGGAGAGTACGAGGGTGCCGGAGTCAGTCTTGGTCAGCGCGCCGGTGCCGGCGATGATGCCGCCGTAGGTGAGGGTGGTGCCGGAAGTCTGGTCAAGGGTGCCGCCGCTGGCGCCGAGCGTAATGCCGCGGTTGCTGCTGAGCGTCATGTTGGCAGTGGTCTGCAGGGTGCCGCCGTTGAGGGTCAGGCTGCCGGCGGTGGCCGAGCCGGGCGCGGCGCCGAGATTGGTGTCCTTGCTGATGCTGAGGATGCCGCCGGAGATCGTGGTGGCGCCGGTGTAGGTGTTGGTGCCGGAGAGTACGAGGGTGCCGGAGTCAGTCTTGGTCAGCGCGCCGGTGCCGGCGATGATGCCGCCGTAGGTCAGGGTGGTGCCGGAATTGACGTCAAGGGTGCCGCCACTGGCGCCGAGGGTGACGCCGCGGTTGCTATTGAGCGTCATATTGGCCGCGGTCTGCAGGGTGCCGCCGTTGAGGGTTAGCTTGTTGGCGGTGACCGAGCCCGGCGCGGCCCCAAGGTTGTTGTCGGCGCTGATGGTGAGAATGCCGCCGGAGATCGTGGTGACACCCGTGTAGGTGTTGGCGCCGGAGAGGGTCAGCATGCCGGCACCGGACTTGACAATATTGCCGCTGGTCGCAGTGCCGCCATTGGCAATGACCCCGCCAACGGTCGCAGCAGCGCCGCTGCCGACGGAGAAGGTCAGCGTGCGGGTTGTGCCGGAGTTGGACAGATTGATGTTAGAAAAGTTGGTGCCGCCGGTATTGGAGATGGTGAGCGTATTGGTGGCGGTATTGGTGAGGGCGCCGTTGAAAGTCAGAGCGGAGCTGCCGGCGACAGTTGAACCGGAGGAGAGGGTGATGACATTGCTAAGGGTATGCGCACTGCTGTCGCCCTGGATGGTGCCGCCACTGAGGCTGAGTGTGCTGGAGCCCAAGGCACTGTTGTTGCCGATGACAAGGGTACCCGCACTGAGCGTGGTAGTCCCCGCGTAGGTATTGGCGCCGGAGAGAGTGAGGGTGCCGGTGCCGGTCTTGGAGAGGGAACCGCTGGTGGCGGTGCCTCCGTTGGCGATGACGCCTGAGACGGTCGTGGCGCCCGTGCCGGAAATTGTGAGCGTACGGGCCGTGCTCCCCTCGGAAAGATTGATATTGGCGAAGGTCGCCCCGCCGGTGGTGTTGTTGGTGATCGTACGGTTGCCGGTGGAGTTGGTCAGTGTGCCGGTCACGGAGATGTTAGCCGACCCGGTCAGTGTCAGCGTATTGGAAAGCGTGACCGTGTTGAACGTCAGTCCGCCGGTGCTGGTGTTGTTCCATGTCTGGGCAGCGGCAACCGTGACGGGGGCATTAAAAATCTCGGTGTTGGCAGTGTTGTTGGTGATGCCACTACCGTAGATCGACAGGGCGTAGCCATTGTTGGCGAAGGTGTACGCGGAGCCACCGGTGTTGAAGGTGATGCCCATGGCCGCCGAGGCGCCGGTGAAGGTGATGCTGTAGGAGGGAGTGCTACTGGTGAATACCGCGGCCGTGGTGGAGCTCGGGACCCCGCTGCTCCAGTTTGTCGAGGTGTTCCAGACTCCGGTTGTGGTTCCGGTGTTCCAAGTGGTCTGGGCGTGCACGGGCATTGCCAGCAAAAGCCCCGCGCTCAACGCCGCGAGCACCCTGATTTTCGCCAGACCAACCATCCTCACGAAGCGGCTGATCCGCCCTTCGGGATAACTTGAAGCCCATGACCGGCTTTGGCTGCAAACTGGAATGTGGCTATGGATGGTAAACTTGCTCCTTTTTGATCTGGAAGAATGTAAAACACAACGCTGGCGCGCGCGAGGAGGAAAGTAAAAAACGGGGTAAAATATTTATTATTAATAGGGATACGCACCTAGTAGGTGGCTAGCTGGCAATACCCCTGCAGCGAGCGGTGGGCGCCATGGAAGCACCCTGCCGCAGCCGGGGTACCGGTAAAAAAACGGTTCACAACCCGAGCGAGGTCTTGTAGATGCGGGGCACGCGTTTCGTCACGGAGCAGAGGGTCTCCCACGGAATCGTGTCGGACCACGTGCTGAATTCCGCAATGCTGATCTCGGCCCCGCCTTGGCGGCCGACGAGCACGGCTTCGTCGCCACACTGCACGCCGGGCACGTCGGTCGCATCGACGATGGTCTGGTCCATGGTGACCCGGCCGAGCACGGGGCAGCGCTGGCCGCGAATAAGCACGTACGCCCGGTTGCTGCAGGCGCGGGGGATGCCATCGCCATACCCGGCGCAGAGGACGGCGACCATGGAGTCGCGATTCAGCGTGTGCGTGCGTCCGTAGCTGATGCCGGTACCGGCCGGCAGCCGCTTCACTATGCCGACCCGCGTGCGGAAACTGAACACGGGTTCGGTGTGCACGCGCGCCAGCATCGAATGCGGGTGCGGCAGAATGCCAAACTGAAGCAGGCCAACGCGCACGGCGTTGAACGGCTGTTCCCCGTGGGCGGTCTCGAGGCCGGCGCTGTTGTCGGCATGGATGAGCAGGCGGCCGAGGTCGAGGCCGGGGCAGCGGCGCAATGCGGCAAGGAAGCGGCGGCGCTGCTCGTCGGTGAAGGCGGGATCCTCGTCGGCGCTGGAAAAGTGGGTGAAGGCGCCGTCGAGGCGCACGTGGCGGGCCTTGCGAATATGTTCGTAAAGCTGTCCGGCCTGTTCGTGCCACACGCCAAGGCGGCCCATGCCGGTGTCGATTTTCAAGTGGACGGCCACGACCTGGTCTGCGGCGCGTCCGACGGAGTCAAAACGTTCGACTTCCTCTTGAGTGGAGACCGTGGCAGTGAGGTCGTGATCGACGAGGTATTTGTCCTCCTCGGGCAGCAACGGGCTCAACACCAGTACGGGCCAGCCGGGGCCGAGTTCGCGGATGGCCGCCGCCTCGGTCACGTTGGCAACGGCGAAAAGATCGGCACCGGCGTGCATCAAGCGGGCAACGGTTTGATGCAGGCCGTGGCCGTAAGCGTCGGCTTTGACGACGGCGACGTATTTGATGTGGGGCGGCAGCGAAGCGCGGATCAGCTTCAGGTTTCGTTCGAGTACGGCGAGGTCGATTTCGGCCCAGCAGCGGAGCGGAAGTTGTGGGGCGGAGTGCATGGATTAAGCGGCGGGTTGCCCGGGCGCCCGGTGGATTTGAGGGGTCCACGCGACATAGACGGAATCCTCGTGGAGAAAGGCTTCCGGCTGCGGTGCGGCATGCAGCAGGGCGGCATCGCCCTGGCGGCGCCACAAGTCGGCAAGCGAGTAGGGAACTTCGCGAACGGCGCGCGGCGGCGGCGCCCAGACCCGAAATCCGGCCGGCATGAAAAGCTCGCCGGCGAATGCCGCCAGCACGGAGCGGGATACCCGTTGCAGCGGGTGGACGGCAGGTCCGGTTGCGACTTCGACCCAATGCCAGGCATCACGACGGGCATCGGCAATGACCGCGAAAGGCGGCCGCGTTCCGGAGCTGTGCAGGTCGTGCGCGACCAATTCGAGACTGCGATAGGCGAACGCCGGCAGGGCCCGCGATCCCACGGCCTGCCAGGTGCGCAGCGCCATCGCGGCCGTCCGGATGCCAAGGATCGAGCCGGGGCCCTCGTCGAATACGAGTGCGCCGAGATCGGATACGCCGATGCCGGCCTCGGCCAGCACCGCGCCGACACATTCGAAAATGGCGATGCCGGCCTCCCGCTGCGACTGACGCCAGACCGCATCAGCATCGCGCCGCCACAATCCCGCGTGGATGCAGGTCGATGCGGAATCGATCAGCAGCACGACGCCATGCGAGGCGGCCAGCGAGTTCAGACTGGGCATAAACGGTGAGCATGCGCCGCGGCTCTCCGCGAGCAAGACTTTGGCGAACCCGGCCGGGTCACTTGCCACCGCCGTTTTGCCTTCGGAGAGAATCCAGCATTGACCGGCGGCGCGGCCGTCACGTAACGTGACCAATTCCGTTTGTCTCCAGCCTTTTTTCTCAGCCAGCAGTGAACATCGAACTCAAAGACATCTCCGAAACGCGCAAAAGTCTCCTCGTGTCTCTCGATAAAAACGAGGTGGACGCCGAATATCAGACCGTGGTCGGCGAAATCGCCAAGGTCGCCCGCCTGCCCGGTTTTCGTCCCGGCCGGGCGCCGTCCGATCTCATCGTCAAGCGCTTCGGCAAAGAGGTGCAGGAGGAGCTCAAGAGCAAGGTCGTGGGCAAGACCTACCGGGGAGGCCTCGAGAAAACGAAACTCGAGGTAGTCAGCGTCGTCGAAGTCGACGCCGGCAAAATCGAACCCGGCCTGTCCGCGGCCGTCACCTTCACGCTCGACGTCCACCCGCAGTTCGAGCTGCCCGAGTACCTCGGTCTGCCCGCCAGCGTGCTGACCACCGAGGCGACCGGGGCCGATGTCGACGCCGTCATCGAGAGTCTCCGCCAGGAGCGCGCCGACTTCCGCGTTGCCGCCCGGCCCGCGCAGAAGGGCGACTACGTCAAGCTGGCCTACAGCGGCACGATCGGCGGCCAGCCGGTCGCCGAGCTGACGCCGGACAAGCAGATTTACGGCAAGGTGCCCCAGACCTGGGAGGAAGTGGAAGGGGAGCAGGAAGGACTCATCCCCGGCCTCGGCCGGCAGCTAGCCGGCCTGAAGGCGGGTGACAAAAAGGACGTGGGCATCACGTTCCCGGTCAATTTTGCCGCCGCGCCCGCGCTCGCCGGCAAGGCAGCGGTTTATGCCGTCGAGGTGCAGGAGGTGCGCGAACGCGTGCTGCCGGCGCTGGATGCGGAGTTTTTCAAGGCGCAGCAGGTGGAGAACCTCGACGCCCTCAAGGGGCAGGTCCGCCAGAACCTCAAGCTCCGCAAGGAATACGAAAACCGCCGCGCCCAGCGCCAGCAGGTGAGCGACGCCCTCGCCGCCAAAATCGAATTCCCGCTGCCGGAAAGCCTCATTGCCGCGGAGACGCAGGGGGTGTTGCGCCGCTTCATGGAGGACAACCTGCGCCGCGGCGTGCCCGAGGCGGAATTTGAGAAAAACAAGCAGGAGCTTTACGAAAACGCGCGCCGCGCCGCCGTCGGTCGGGTGAAAGTGCAGCTCCTGCTCGCGAAAATCGCCGAGAAGGAGAAAATCCAGGCCGACGAGCGCGATCTTGACAGCGCCATCATGCGCGAGGCGGTGCGCTCCAACCAGCGGCCGGAAAAAGTGGCCAAGGAGTTCGCGAAGGACCGGGAGCGCCTGCGCACGCTCCAGCAGGCGATCGTTTTCGACAAGGCGCTTGATTTCCTCGTGAGCAAGGCTACCGTCACGACGGCAGTGCCCAAGGCTTGAGCAATCTGAAACTTCCGTGAGTTACTACGTTCCCTTCGTCATCGAGAACACCGGCCGCAGCGAGCGGAGCATGGACATCTATTCCCGCCTGCTGAAGGACCGCATCATTTTCATCGGCACGCCCGTCGACGACGGCGTCGCCAACCTGGTGATCGCCCAGATGCTCTTCCTCCAGATGGAGGATGCGAAAAAGGACATCTATCTTTACATCAATTCGCCGGGCGGCGTGGTGACGGGCGGCATGGCGATCTACGACACGATGAACTTCCTGCAGTGCGATGTGGTGACCTATTGCATCGGCCAGGCGGCCAGCATGTCCACGGTGCTCCTTGCCGCCGGCAAGAAAGGCAAGCGCTTCGCCCTGCCCAACAGCCGCATAATGATCCACCAGCCCACCGGCGGGGCGGGCGGCCAGGCGGCCGACATCGCCATCGCCGCGCGCGAAATCCTGCGCTGGCGCCGCACCCTGAACGAGGCGCTGGCCCGGCACACGGGCAAGACGCCCGAGCAGATCGACAAGGATTCCGACCGCGATTACTACATGAGCGCGGAGGAGGCCAAGGCCTACGGCATCGTCGACCACGTGGTCGCCTCGACGCGCGAGGCGCAAACCCTCGCGGTGCAACCCGCCGCCTGACTTCCGGCACAATAAATCCCCCCAACTCCAACTCCGCCTCCGCCATGGCCAAATCCTCCCGCATGACCCTGTGCTCGTTCTGCGGGAAATCGCAGACGGAGGTGAAGAAGATCATCGCCGGGCCGGGCGTCTATATCTGCGACTCGTGTGTCAACGTCTGCAAGACGATCATCGACCGCGAGGTCAAGACGCCGCCCGCCGAAGGCCGCCCCGCCTTCCGCCTCGTCAAACCCTCCGAGATCAAGAAGACGCTGGACGATTACGTGATCGGCCAGGAACACGCCAAGAAGGTTCTCTCCGTCGCCGTCTACAACCACTACAAGCGCCTGATTTTCGACGCCGGCCAGCCGCACCGCAACGGCGCGACCCTGGCCCCGGAGTTTTCCGACGTCGAGGTGGAGAAAAGCAACATCCTGCTGGCCGGCCCGACCGGCTCGGGCAAAACGCTGCTCGCGCGCACGCTCGCCCGGATCCTGGAGGTGCCGTTCGCCATCTCCGATGCGACGACGCTCACCGAGGCCGGCTACGTGGGCGAGGACGTGGAGAATGTCGTGCTGCGCCTGCTGCAGGCCGCCAGCTACGACGTCAAGAAAGCCGAGTGCGGCATCATCTACATCGACGAGATCGACAAGATCCGCCGGACCACGGAGAACGTCTCCATCACCCGCGACGTGTCCGGCGAGGGCGTGCAGCAGGCGCTGCTCAAGATTCTCGAAGGCACGGTGTGCAACGTGCCGCCGCAAGGTGGCCGCAAGCATCCCAACCAGGAATACATCCAGGTCAACACGGCCAACATCCTCTTCATCTGCGGCGGCGCCTTCATCGGACTCGAACAGTTCGTGAAAAAACGCATCGGTTCGCGCTCGCTCGGCTTCCACATCAACCCGGATGACCACAACCTCACGCCCGAGGAGATGATGAAGATGATCGCGCCGGAGGACCTCATCCGCTACGGCATGATCCCCGAGTTCGTCGGACGCCTGCCGGTCGTGTCGGTGCTGGATCCGCTCACCGAGGCCGACCTGGTCCGCATCCTGCTCCGCACCAAGAACGCCATGGTCAAGCAGTATTCGAAGCTGTTCGCCATGGACGGCGTGCAACTCCGCTTCACCCGCGACGCCGTGCACGCCATCGCCGTCAAGGCCATCGAGCTCAAGACCGGCGCGCGCGCCCTGCGCGCCATCATGGAAAACCTCATGCTGGAGGTCATGTTCGACCTGCCGCAGCGCGAGGATGTGATCGAGGTCGTCATCGACGAGAGCGTGGTCAAGGGCCGCCGCCGGCCGGTGCTCAAGAAGGCCGTCAAGGCGGAGAAGAAGGACGCGGCCTAGGCGCGGGCCAGCCGGCGTAAACGTGAAAGCCGCGGCCGGTGCCGCGGCTTTGCTGTTGTATTCCGGCGCGGCGACTACCAGTGCGCGTAGTCGCCCTTTTCGAGGGAGAGCGCGAATGCGACGAACAACTGCACGCAACGCTCCACGTCCTCGAGATCCACGACCTCGCTCGGGGTGTGCATGTAGCGCAGGGGCACGCTGACCAGACCGGTCGCCACCCCGCCACGGCCCATCTGGATGGCGCGCGCATCGGTGCCGGTCGGCCGCGGGTCGGCCTCGAGCTGATAGGGAATCCTCAGCCGCTTCGCGGCCTTGAGCAGCCGTTCGTAGATCTTCGGGTTGATGTTCGGGCCGCGACAGATGATCGGCCCGCCGCCCAGCTTGGTCTCGCCATATTTGCGGTTGTCGCAATCGGGATGATCCGTCGCGTGACCGACATCGACCGCCACGGCGATCTGGGGGTTGACGGCATAGGCCGACGTCGTCGCGCCGCGCACCCCGATCTCCTCCTGCGCGGTCGCCACCGCGACGACCTTCGCGGCCAGCTTCTTTTTCGAGGTGGCGAGGCGGATGAGCGCCTCGCCCACGATGTAGGCGCCGACCTTGTTGTCGAAGGCCCGCGACGCGCCGATGCTGCCGTGGATCAGTTCAAATTCATGGTCATAGGTCGCCACGTCGCCGATGGACACGCGGGCCAGCGCCTCCTTCTTCGAGCGGGCGCCGATGTCGATCCAAATCTCGTGAATCTCCGGCACCTTCTTGCGGTCGTTTTCATCCATCAGGTGGACGGCGCGCTTGCCGGTGACGCCCTTCACCGGGCCGTGGGCGGTTTGGATGACCACCCGGCGGCCGGAAATAACCGTGCGGTCGTGGCCGCCGATGGTGTCAAAATACAGAAAGCCGTCCTTGTTGACGTAGGTGACGAGGAGGCCGAGCTCGTCCATGTGGCCGGCGAACATGAGCACCGGATCGCCGTCAGGATTGAGCGTGGCCAGGCGGTTGCCAAGCGCGTCCCTGGCGTATTGGTCGGCGGCGGGTTTGACGTAGTGGTCAAACACCCTTTGCGCCTCGAATTCGTAGCCCGACGGCGAGCGGGCGTGGAGCAGCTCGGTGAGGAAGGCGGGGACTTCGTATTTCGGCATGGGCAACATATCTCACGCAAAGCCGCCGGGGCGCAAAGGAGAAAATTGCTTTGCGTCTGCGCGTCTTTGCGCGAGACCTCTCCCGTTCCCATGATCATCTATCCTGCCATCGACATCAAGGGCGGCCGCTGCGTGCGGCTCGCGCAGGGGCGCGCCGACCGGGAGACCGTCTATGCGGCCACCCCGGTCGAGGTCGCCGCGCAATTCCGGGCGGCCGGCAGCGCGTGGGTGCACGTGGTCGATCTGGATGGGGTGTTTGCCGGCGAGCCGCGCAACCTGGCCGCGGTGCAGGCCATCGTCGTACTTGGCCTCAAGGTGCAGTTGGGCGGGGGGCTGCGCACGCGCGCGGCGGTGGAAAACGTGCTCGGCTTGGGTGTCAGCCGGGTGGTCATCGGCACGCGCGCGGCCGAAAGCGCGGCGTTCGTGGCCGAACTCGTGCAGGCTTTTGATGAAAAAATCGCCGTGAGCATTGACGCCAAGAACGGCCGGGTAGCCGTGCAGGGCTGGGTGGACACCACCAACACCGGTGCGACGGCACTGGCGCGGCGCATGGACGCGCTCGGCGTGCGCACGCTCATCCACACCGACATCAGCGCCGACGGCATGCTCACCGGCCCCAACTTCGCCGCGCAGGAAGCCATGCTGGCCGCAGTCAACTGCCGCGTGATCGTCTCGGGCGGCGTGAGCCGCCGCGAGGATGTGGTGACGCTGGTGGAGATGCAAAAACGCCGTCCAAACCTGGACGGCGTCATCATCGGCAAGGCGCTTTATGAGCGCCGGGTGGAACTGGCGGACCTGCTTACGCTGGCGGGGTAAACAAAATATCTCTTCCGATCCGGGTGGCATCCGTTGCGGCGAATTCTCCGAGTGGCCGGGAAGCATAGCCAAGCGGTTTCAGGATGCCGAAGATGCCGTCAGCTTCCTGCGGACTGTGCAGCGCTGCCAGGAGAATCGGCCGCTTGCTGCGCACGACCTCCTTCATGCCGGCCAGCGCGCGATGGCCGTGTCCCTCCACGTCAATCTTGACGAATTCCGGTGGACGCAGGTCATGGTTGGCGACCAGTTCGTCCAGCCTGAGCGCGGGCACGGCGACCGGCGCACAGACATTGGTGCGCGTCTCCCCATCATAGGGAAGATGCGTGGTGGTGCTGTTAAGGTCGCCATAAGTATAAAGTTCCAACCGGCCGGTTTGATCGGACGCCGCCGCCGCGTAGATCTTGAGCCAGGAAAGACGGTTCAGACGCCGATGGTAGGCCAGTCGGCGAAAACTGAGCGGATTGGGTTCAAAAGCCGCCACCTCGCCATTCGGACCGACCCGCTGGGCCAGGCCAATACTGTAGAACCCGAAGTGAGCACCCAAGTCCCAGCAGCTCCAGCCGCGGATGTCGCCAAAACGCACGAGGGCCGCCTGAACGGCCGGCTCATAGGTTCCGCGCCAATAGGAAGTCCAGGGATAAAGTGACCACCAGGCTCCGGACGTGAACCCCCGCCGCACCCGTAGAGGCAGCCACCCCAGTCCGGTCACCGAGAGAAACCGGCCGAGGACGCGTTGCAGCGGCAGATTCACGGGTTCACCACCTGCGTTGCTATCTCCTCCAGCGGGTAGGTGATGATTTCCGCGAGCGTGGGGTGATACCACGGTGCGCCGAGGAGGTCGAAGACGGTGGCCCGCATCGCCAGCGGGCCGCTGAAGCAATGGATGAGTTCACCGGCGTCTTTGCCCACAATTTCCGCGCCGAGGATGCGACCGCGTTTCGGCTCGGCCATGACTTTCACGTAACCGTAATTCGCCTCCATCAGGATCGACTTGCCGTGATCGTTGAAGGGATGGGAGGCGCTCAGGTAAGGCCGCCCTTTCGCCTGGAGATCGCTTTCCCGCACGCCGATGGTGGCCAGCTGCGGCTCCGTGAATACGACGTTGAGCAGGAGGGAGTAGTCGACGGGTTTGATGCCCTTGACGCCCAAGGCATGCCGCGCCGCCAGTTCGCCCTGCGCAACGGCGAGATGCACGATGTCGTGCGGCCCACAGGCATCGCCGGCGGCATAGATGTGTTTCTGGGAGGTCTGCTGCCAGCGGTTTACGATGACGCGACCCTCGTCTCCGGTTTTCACTCCGGCGGCGGCCAGTGCCAAGCCGGCCGTGTTGGGCTCGCGCCCCAGCGCGTTGAAAAGATGCCGGGCGCGCCGGGTCACCACCTTGCCGCCGTGCTCGAAGACCGCGGTGAAACCGCGCCGTTCATGAAAGATCCGGCGGATTCTGGTGCCGGCGAAAAGCTCGATGCCCTCGTCGCGGAAGGCCTGCTGTAGCACGTTACCGGCCTCGGGTGAATGGTCGCGCAGGATGTGGGGACTGCGCTGGACGAGCACCACGCGTGAACCGATGCGATGAAGAAACTGCGAGAGCTCGCAGGCCACAATGCCGCCGCCAAGCACCAGCACACTCTCCGGAATGAAGTCGAGTTCGAGCACGTCGTCGCTTGTCCAGAACGGCACCTCCTTCAAGCCCGGCACCGGGGGCACGCTGACCTTCGAGCCGGTGGCGATGAGAAAGCATCTGCCATGCAGCCGGGCGCCGTCAGCCAGTTCGAGAGTGTGGGCATCGACGAACCAGGCGCGACTGCGATAGAGATCGTAGCGTTCCGAGGTGAGCTGTTTCACCCGGTGGGCGGCAAAGTCGCCGATGATCCGCCGCTTCCGGGCCTGGATGGCCTTCATGTCCGCCCCGGCGCGCGGAATGCTCAAACCGAAGGCGCGGCTCTGCTGCGCGAGGTGCAGCACCTCGGCGCTGTAAAGCAGGGTTTTCGACGGCATGCAGCCGCGCAGGATGCAAAGCCCGCCCAAGGCCTTCGCGCCGTCCACGATGGCGACGCGCCCGCCGAGCGACGCGGCGACCCGCGCCGCGTTGAAGCCGGCGCTGCCGCCGCCGATGACGATAAACTCATATTGTTTCACAGGTACAATATGACCACGGATTTCACGGATAAGCATGGATGAGAGCAAAGAGCCATACGCGCCAATCCGTGAAATCCGTGGTCAAGGTGATGCTGTGTCGTCACCGCCCTTTGCCAAAAAGCATGATGTGAATCGTCTTCAGGACGATGGAGGCGTCGAGGGTGAAGGAGAAGTAGCGGATGTAGTAAAGGTCGTATTCCAGCTTGCGCAGCGTGTCGTCGAGGTTGGCGCCGTAAGGGTAGTTCACCTGCGCCCAGCCGGTGATGCCGGGCTTGACGAGATGCCGGAAATGGTAGCAGGGGATTTCCCGCTCGTAGCGTTCGACCAGCCGGATCCATTCGGCGCGGGGGCCGATGAGGCTCATTTCGCCGCGCAGCACGTTCCAGAGCTGGGGAAACTCGTCGAAGCGCATGGCGCGCAGGAGGCGGCCCGCGCGGGTGATGCGGCGGTCGTTCGGCTGCGTGTAAAGGTCATCCGTCGTCTCGACGGAACGCATGGTGCGAAACTTGTAAACCTGGAAAGGCGCCCGGTTTTTTCCCACTCGCGTCTGCAGATAGAAAACGGGGCCGCGGTCCTCCAGCCAGACCGCGGCGGCGCACAGCAGCAGCAGCGGCGAAGCCAGCACCAGGCCCAGCAGGGAGAGCACGATGTCGGTCAGTCGCTTGAGCCGCTCAAACACGGGATCGCGTGCGCTCTGGAAGCCCTCCTGAAAGAGCCAGGTCGGATTGAGCCGGTAGAGGGGAATCTTGCGCCAGTAAACCTCATGGAAAAACTCCAGCGTGTAGGTGGTGGTGCCGGAGAAGTGAAGCTCCATGAGTTTTTCCGACACGGCCAGCGGCAGGTCGCGGCTGGTCTCATGCAGGACGATGGCTTCGATCCGTCCCGCGTATCGGTCCAGGAGCGGCAGCAGCTGGGTGACGGCGTGCATCTCCAAGCCGACGAAGGGAGTCATGCTCTCGTGACTCTTGGCGTCTGTCGCGACAAAGAGCACCCCTTGGGATGTGCGGTTTTTTTCGCAAGCTTCCTTGAAGGCGACGCAACTGGACTGGCTGCCGATGAAGATGAGGGACCGCTGCTGGCGTTCGCCCGCCACGCGCAGCGCCAGCCAGCGCCGATAACTGAGCGTAACGGGCACCAGGACCACAAAACTCAGCGCGATGACCGCGCGTGACGATTGCAGCGAATACGGGTCCTTGATGAAGGCGAAGGTTACCAGCAGCATCACCAGCATGCCGGCCATGAGGGCGATGGTGTGCTGGCTCGTGTAGGAAGCGCTGAGCATGTCGGTTTGCGCCGAGTAGCCGTCGATCAAATGGACTGCCAGAATGAATACAACGAACGGACCCAGCAGCGGGGTGATGGCAAAGATGCCGGCGTCCTGCACACCGCGCAGCCATCCCACAAAATGAAAGACCAGCACGACGCACAGAAAATCCAGCAGCAGCAGCAGCAGCGCAATCAGACGGCGGTGGGTCATGTACGGAGGGATTATGCCGGAGACGAGAGCATGGCGGCAAGCCTCGACCGGGTCGGGGCAAACAGGAGTTACGGGCGGGGCGCCAGGTTTACCTCCAGCAGTTTTGCCCAGGCAGCAAGCGCGGCCGGAAGTCCTCCTGTTTCGTGCGCCCAGCGCGCGGCGGCTTCGGCCATAGCGTTGCGCCGCGTTGTATCCGCCCGCAGTTCACCCAGGGCGGCGGCGAGCGCGCCAGGATCGTCGGGCGGAATCACGAGACCGGCGCCGTACTGGCGGACGCTTTGTGCCAGCTCGCATTGAGGCGAGCCGACGAACACCACGGGCCGCGCCACGGCGAGAATGCCATAAAGCTTGCTCGGAAAGACGCAGCGTTCGCACCCTGCGCGCAGTGTCACGAGATGGACGTCGCCGACGGACAGGCTTTCGGCGAGGCGCGACCGCGGCTGCGGGGGCAGGAAGCGGACATTGGTGAGCCCCTCCGCCCGCGCCGCCGCCTCGAGGGCGGGGCGCCGGGGTCCGTCGCCGATGAATAGAAAAACGAGATCACGTTCGTTACGCAGCAGCGCCGCGGCGGCGAGCACGGGCTCGAGAGCATGCACCCGCCCGAGATTGCCGGAGTAGGCGACGACAAATTTGTCGGCGACCCCCCAGGCATGGCGCAGCTCGTTTTGCGCAGGGGGCACGGGGGTCAGCGTTTCGCCGCCAGGCGCCCAGTCGGGAATGACGCACAGGTGCTCCGGTGAGATTCCGTGCTCGCCAACCAATCCGGCCATGTCACGGCTGATCGCCACGCACGCATGAGCGCTCTGCCACGCGGCATCACGCCAACGCATCCAGGGGCCGCTCAGGGCCGCGAGCAGCCGGCTGCCCGACAAGGCCAGGCTGATCTCGGGGTGGATGTCCTGCAGCCAGTGCACCAGGCGCGCGTCCGCCCGGCGGGCGACGGAAGCGGCGATTGGCGCGAGCGCCGGCGGGTCTGTCATGGCGACGAGCCAGTCCTCCGGCCGCACCCGTGCCCGCAGGGCGCGCCGGGCGGCGAGGGAAAACGTCAGGTAATCAGCGGCCTTGGCGGCCATGCCCCGATGACCCCAGCGGGTGGCCTTCACGCGGAGGATCTCCACGCCGCCTCTGACCTCCCTCTTTGGCGTCGCCAGAGTGCCGTCATGGCTGGTGATTACCATCACCTGCCGACCATGCCTTGCCAATCCCTCGGCCAGATCGGTGAGGAGCTGGGCCGTTGCCGGCTCGTCGGGCCAGTAGAACCGATTGACAAAAACAATCTTCCCTGCCCCAGGCTGGTTCATCGCGTGTCCAGTGATGTTGGCATTCAATCAGCGCGGCGGGGAGGTTCGCATGGTGGTTGCCGCGGGAGTTGCACCCTCAAGTTTGCCGGCGTTCACCCGTCCGGGCCAGTTCTCTCGCCTTGGCGGTGCTGAGGAACTCATAGAAGGCCATCAAGCGGCAGAAGATGTAACCGCGATATCCATCAAGAAAGCCGGCGCGCCAGATGTAATGATAGAGAAAGCGGAGCGTTGGGCGGAAGGGCAGATGGCGGGCGAACGACTTCAGCCGGCGTTTGCGGGCAAGACTCGGTTCAAGAGCCGTCGTTGGTGTCTTCGCCGGGGAGATTGCGATAAGGTGCGCCTCCCAGTTGCTGTAGCGATTATGCTTTTCAATCCATGCCTCGATGGTCGGGAAGGCGTAGTGCTCCATGGCGGCGGTCAGGTAGCCGGTGCGGCCGCGCAGGATCACATGCTCATGCACCTCGTTGTCGCCGGAACCGGTCAGGGCAGTGCCGGCGGGGATTTCATAGCGACCGAGACGGTGCCGGAAACAGCGCAGATTCCAGCTGGGGTTGTATCCGCAGTGGTTGATCCAGCCATCGAGGAAGTAGAAACGGCGGTTGAGGTAGTAGCCATCGCAGGTGGGATTCGCGACCACGGACTGCAACTCCTCAGCCAGGGGGGGAGGGATGCGCTCGTCAGCGTCGAGGATCAGGATCCACTCGTTGCGCCACGGCAGCCGTTCAAGCGCCCAATTTTTCTTTTTCGGGTATTGACCGTCCCAGTGGAAGTCGATCACGGTTGCGCCGGCTGCTTGGGCCAGCCGGCCCGTGCCGTCGGTGCTGCCGGAGTCGACCACGACAATCTCGTTGCAGAACCCGACGGAAGCAAGGCAGGCGCCGATGTTCGCCGCCTCGTTGAACGTAGGGATCAAGACGGAAAGGGGACAGGATCCTGGCATGGGAAGCGGGAGGTTGCGGTTTAAGAATCAAGTCGTGCGTATCGGACGGCGGTGAAGAAGCAGAGCCAGAAAGCTTCCATCACCGCCGGGTTGGCAAAGGGGAATTCCACCACGGCATAAATCGCCAGCAGCCCGCAGCCGGCCAGCAAATACCCTGACACAGCACCGGGCGGCCCCAACCGCCAGAGGCTGGTCAATGGCACGGCCCCCATCAGGACGATCAGCACCGTGCCAGCCAGACCGACCTCGGCCAGCGCCTGGAGCCAGTCGGAATGGGCGTGGGCGTAGAACGGCACCCAGCCCTCCACCGACACCTGCTGGTTGAAGATCTGGAAGACGGTTGCATAGGACCCCAGACCCCAGCCGAACCAGATTTTTTCGCGCGCCATGCGCCACGTGTCGGCATAAAGCTGCGTGCGTCCGCCCCGATCCCCCCGCAGGCGGATCTCTTCAATCTGTTCGCGGGTTTTGTTGACGCGCGCCTCGATGACGGGCCGGCCCAGCAGATAGATGCCGCCGAGGCCGACGAGAAACACGATCACGGCCACCGCGGCGGGCGCCGCCAGCGAAGCGCCGTCCGCCCGGTGTTGGCGGCGCAGGCGCCACAACCAGTGAATCAGCGCGCCGGTCAGGAGCACCAGCACCAGCACCGAGCACGAACGCGAGGTGCTCAACGGCACCGAGGCCGCCATAAAAAGTGTGGCGACGAGGCCGAACAGCGCGGGCGAGTGCCGCCGTTCCGGCTGGTTGCCCCGGCGCACATGGTGGAACAGCAGGCCGAGGGCGGCCGCGGTCGAAAGCAGGATGAACGCGCCCCAGTGATTGTGATAGATGAAGCTCGCGAAGAAGGCGTCGTTGGGCGAGGGCTGCAGTCCGAAGAATAGGCCGGGTGCGCGGGCCAGCTTCTGGAACGTGCCCATGATCGCGAGCAGCAGGGCGTTGACTGTTAAAATAAACAGCAGGGCGCGCAGCACCCGCCGCCGGGCCACGACCAGCGCAAGGTTGAAACAGGTCAGATAGATCGCGTTGAACTGCCATAACGCATGCAGCGACACCGTGGGCAGCGCCGAGCTGGGCCAGCCCGCCTGGGACCCCCCGAGCACAAGGGCGTCCGCCCCGCCGACGAAGGAGTGGGTAAAACTGGGATTGAGTGCGCTGGCTAAGACCAGCATGTCGAAAAACATCAGCGGCCAGAGCCAGCGCAGCGCCGAAGGTAGTCCGTGGCGGCATGCCAGCCGGCGCAGGCAGGCATACACCATGATCGGAAGGGCTAGGCTGCCCCACCAGCTGATGACGACGCGTGCCAGGTCAGTTTCGCCGCCGAAGTCCCAGGCGGTGAAGAGAACCAGTCCGGCCACATGGATCAAGGTGAAGATCTCGAGTTGGGTGGGGCGGCTGTCCTCCCCCTGACCCGCCTGGCCGGCGCGTTCAACCAATACGGGCGACAACGAAGTCTCTCTGGATGGCATCATGTGGCCATGTTTCCCAGACGCTCGTAAAACCCGGCCAGTGGACGGGCCGCCTGCTCCCATGAATACCGGGCCAGCACCCAGTCGCGGGCCCGGGCGCCTCGCTGCTCCAGCCGGTCGGTCGATTCCGCGATCGCCTGCCGCAACGCCGCGCCGTAATTTTTCCACGGCACGCACCAGCCGGCGTTTTGCGCGGAGATCTCCGCCCACGGCGTGGTGTCGGTGACCAGCACGGGTACGCCCCACGCCATCGCTTCGGCGACCACCAACCCGAAATTTTCGGTATGGGAGGGCAGCAGGAACAACGACGCCACGCCATAGGGCGGCGGGCGGTCGCTGCCGTCAAACACCACAATCCGGTCCTGCGCGGAGTGACGAAGCACGTAGTTGGTCAGGCTTTCCACGGTGTACTCCTGCGGAATGCCGGCGACGAGGAGGAGCCACTCCTTGGGCGCGATGTCGATCCAGAGGTCAATGAGTTCGAGCAGCCGCTTCTTGCGATGAAACCGCGAATAGAACAGGGCCACGGGCCGCGCCGCGACGGCGGGGCAGAGTTGCGACCAGACCTCGTGCGCGCGGGTCAATTCCTCGGCAACGGGAACCTCGACGCCGTTGGGCGCCACGCAGATGGGCTGCGAAAAGCCACGCCGGCGGATGTCGTCGGCTTCGGCGGCGCTCGTGGCGTGCCAGCCGTTCGTTTGGGCAAATGCGCCGGGGTGCACCAGCCTGGCGGCGAGCCATTTTTTCCAGCGCCGGTGCCGCCACGACCAGTCGCTTAACATGCCGCGTGGCGAGATCACCCAACGCGCCCCCGTCGCGCGTCCAGCCTGGCAAGTATAGTGGAGCGTGCGCAGCCACAACGCATGATGATGGAGATAGTCGTAGGTGTGGGTGCGGAGGTGTTCCCGCAGATCCGATGAGGCGCAAAGAAATTCGGGGCGGTCCCGGCGGAACTGCCGCACCCGCAGCCGGCCATCCTCCCTTATGGCGGCTTCATTTCCCGGCTGGGTGGCCAGCAGATCGACCTCGTGACCAAGCCGGCTCAGTGCCGCTGCGAGCCGTAGCACGGACTTGCTCGGTCCGCCGCGCTTCTCCTCGAGGCTGGGGACAATCTGGGCAATTCTCATGCGTTGAGGCAAATCACCACGACATGACGACACTACGGTTCACCGGGCGAGGCGCAGGTCGGTTTGGTTTCGGTGGGAAATCCGGAGGCAGTTTCGTGGAGCCGGCGGGCTCACTGCGGAGGGGGACGCTCCTTGATCGGCCGGCAGGGATGTCCCGCGCACACCATGCGCGGAGGCAGGTCCTTGAGCACGACCGAGCGCGCCCCGACGACGCACAATTCGCCCACGGTCACTCCCGGCCCCACGAATACATCGGCGCCGAGCCAGGCGTTGTCGCCGATGGTAATCGGTTTGGTCACCAGCGGCATGTCCCAACGCGTGTAGTCGTGGGTGCCGGCGCAGAGATGACAGTACTGGCTGAGGTTCGCGCCATAACCCAGGGTGATGCGAGCGAGGTTGTAGAGGTTCACATGGCGGCCGACCATGGCGCGCGGTGCCAGCGTGAGCTTCCACGGGAAATAAACGCGCGCCGACGGAAACACCACCACGCGGCCGGGCGCGGGAATATCGGCGCCAAACAGCTTAAGCAGCCACGCGCGCCACCAATGCCACGGACGCGGGCTCCAGCGGAAGAGCGTGGCTTGCACGAGCGTCCACACCCACTGAAGCAGCACTTCGCGGGAGGAATAGGGGGTGACGCAACCTTGGGCCAGATAGGGCGGGTTTTCCGGCATGGCAGCGATCAGGATTGCCGACGAGCCGCCGGCAGCAATGTTGAAAAATCCTCCAGCATGCGTTGGGCATACACGGGATAGTCGTAGATCTGGACGGCGGCTTGGGCCGCCGCGGCCAGCTGAATTCGTCGGGAGACATTGGACAACAAGCCGGCGAGGGCATCCGCCAACTGTCCGGCCGCTTCGGCGGCCGTGTGATCGAACACCACGCCCGTCTCATCCGGGCGGACAAAGTCGGTGAAACAGCCGAGGCGCGACACCACGGGCACGGCACCGGCGGCCATGGCCTCGGCCACGGCTACGCCAAAAGTCTCCCCGCGCACGGCCAGGCTGGGGTAACAGAAGATGTCGATCTGCCGATAAATCGCCGCCAGGCGTTCCTCCGAAAACACCGGCTCGAGCATGCGGAATCGGTCGGGCGGGACCGACGCGGCGAGCCGGCGGGTCAGTTCGACGCCGAACTCGCGGCCCGAGCCGCCCCGCACGACGTCCGTTGGGCCACACAGAAGGACGCGCCACGCGGGGAGCGCGGTACGTTCGGCGAGTTTTGCCAAGGCCGCCGCCATCAGTCCCAAGCCCTTTTCACGATGCAGCCGACCGATATACCCAATGGTCACCGGCGTGCCGGCCGGAGGTGGCGGCCGTGACTGGGCGAGCAGACGCCAGTTGATCGGGTAGCCGCAGACCCGCATAATGGGAGCAAGACGCGGATTCTCGGCGATGATGGCAACCTGCATCGCCGAGCTGACCGCCAACACGCGATCCAACCGACTGTAGAGTCGGAACTGTCCTTTGGGCATTCTGCCCGGCATGATCACCACCCGGCCGGCGGCGCGTCGGAACCGGCCGAGCCAGAGGGGCAGGGCCACACAATTGACAACCGTAACATCGGCCGGTGGCAGCGCGCGCCACACGCGCGCACTCCAAGACAGGTCGAGCCAGAGATTGTGGAGAAGGTGCGGGGTATGCGAATATCCGCGCAGCCGCAGATGACCTACGCCGTCACTTGTCTCGGTCTCCGGCAGATCGGGCCAGCGGCGGGAAAGCACGGTCACTTCGTGTCCGCGCCTGGCGAATTCGCGTGAGAGGCCATGCCAGGTTTTTTCCGTTGCGCCGCCGGCCAGTGGCGGCACGGGCAGAAAGAAACCCATGGCGATGTTGATCTTCATCGCCGGGCAGGAAGCGCGAGCGTGCTGTACGTCGCGCGAGCGATCTCTTGCTGGTCGCTCGTGCCAGCGTTGAAATCATACAACGTGTATCCGAGTTCATGCAGATAGACGCTCACGGCATCGGCGTTGCGCTCGTAGACTTCGGTCAGGATGATCGGCCGGTGGTTCTGGAGGAGCGCGCGGCCGCCTTCAAGTACGCTGCGTTCGGCGCCGTCGACATCGATCTTTATCACTTGCGGTGCAGCATAGTGCAGACCAAGCCAGTCGAGCGTGACGGTCGGGACAAGGTATTGCTCGCGGACACCACCGGTGATGCTGGCACCGGCGCCTCCAGCGCGATGGAGGTGGGTGGCGGCGCGACCGCGCTCGGGAATGTTGAGCCACTCCAGCGCCAGACGGTCGCTTACCGCCAGCGGCAGCACATGTACAGGCGCAGCGTGGCCGTGGTTGTAGTCGCACGAACGTTTGAGCAAGCGAAGCGACCAGAGGTCGGGTTCGAGACACAGTACTCGCCCGGAGAGCCCGGCGCGTGCCGCGGCCGCGAAGCTAAAGACCCCGATATTTGCGCCAACGTCCCAGATGCAGTGCCCGGGCTGCACGTGGTGTTCGGCGAAGTCGTAGAGATCAATGAAATGAGGAGAGTGCAGCCCACGATAGTAGATGAGCGAGGCTCCAGGCGAAACCCGCAGACGGAGGGATCCGAAGCGGGCCGGCAAACGACGGTCGAAATAGACGTGCCGACTGAGGCGCTCTGTGAGCTGGCGTAGTCGGGGAAGGAGCTTAGTGGAGAGGCTCATTGGGATCGATGGGTGGCAGCCGGGCCAGTGATGGCCCGGCTGGAGGTGTGCAGAGCCCATTCAGCAGCAGATTGAGGGGGCGTGAACGGGTGTGGGACCAGCCGTGCACCCGGATCATCTCCATGTCTTCCCGGTTTTCCCGAACCGGGAATCCCGGCCAGCATCGCGAGCGGACAGTCACGGAATGGTCCGGCATCCATGAATTCCCGACCGAGCCAGAACCACGTCTTCTCCATGGCGGCATCCGAAACCAGTGGTATTGGTAAAAAGAAACCCATCGCAATATCGATCCTCATGGAGCTCAACCTGAGCCGCGGGCCGCGTCCACGGCACGCAGCAAACCTGCCGTCGTCTGGGCGTAAGTGTAGCCGGCGATGCGGGCGGCCACGCGGGCCTTGGGACCGGCGGCATCGCGGGCGAGCGCCCCCAGCGCCTCGTTGAGCTTCGATCCCAGCTGCGCTAGATCGCCAGCGCGGAAGACCCAGCCTGTGTCGCCGTCGGTCACCAAGTCGCGCTGGCAGCCGACGACATCGCTCACGAGGCAGGGAACTCCCATGTGCATAGCTTCATTGACAGCCAGTCCCCAGGTTTCATAGCTGCCGCGTGACGGCAGCACAAAGAGATCGGCGAGCAGGTAGCGAGCGGGCATCTCGCTCTGGTTGGCAAAGGGCAGGAAGCGGATGTCGGCGGCCGGTGCTTGGGAGGCGCGCGCCTGCAGGGCGGATTTCTCCTCGCCATCGCCCACAAACAGCAGCGTGGCGTCGGGGCGCGGGACGGAAAGGAACGCCTCCAGCAGCGCGCGAGGCTGCTTGCGCGGCAGAAACTTGCCGGCAAAGAGCAGAACGCGCCGTTCGGGGGCGAGACCGAGGGCGACGCGCAGCCGGCTGGCGGCCTCCTGATGGACAGCCAAGCGAGGATCGAAATGCTCGTGATCAACCGCGTGCGGCGCGAAATGCAGGCGGTTCGCCGGCACGCCGAAAGCCTCAAAATACGCGCGGTTGGCGGCGCCGACATAAGTGACCGCGGCAAACTGACGATAAAGTGCACCCAACGCGAGGCGCTTGAGCAGCGACGGCCGCGGCTGGCCCAGCAGGTGCGAATCACCGCGGAAAACAAGCGGGACCCCCCGCCGGCGGCACCACACGATGGCCCGCAGATGTGCGGCATAGCGATAACCGAAGAGGAGCACGGCATCAGGACGCCAGGTCGCGAGTCGGGCCGGAAGCGCAGGATTGCGCAATCCCCAGAAGTGCTCGGTGCCCGGCCGGGCGGCGCGGTTGGGGATGAACTCGGAATCATAACCTGCCAGCAGGTCGACATCCCACGCAAACTTCAGTCCAAACTCGGCGTCCTGCCGGACGGCCACGCCGAAGTCCCAAAGATAGAACACCCGGAAATCGAGCGTGGTGTGGGCGCGCAGCCAGCGGAACCACGGACTGTAGTATTGCGTGGGGTGCGAGAGAATGATGGCAAGTCGAGTCATGCGACACGCTTATCCGGGATTTTGGGCAGTCTAGGAAACCGAGGTTCTACCCAACGCGCGAAAAGCGAAAGGGATGCCGACAACCACCACCGCAGCCTGCAACAACGAGATCAGCCAGGTGGCCAGAACCTGTTCCACCTGGAAGCTCCAAGCGGTGAGCAGAATCAGGGAGAGTCCCATCGCGGAAAACTGGGGTGCATTCTGACCAAGCAGAGTCAGGCGTTTGAACGCCCAACCCAGCACCAACCCGAGCACGATGATCCCGAGGTAGCCGAAATTGGCGTAGGCTTCGCAGACAAAACCAAAGGCAATGGAAACACTCTCCGCTGATTCCTCATCCACCAGGTTGAGGTAAATAGCCAGGCGCGTATTGCTTTGGTGGGGGCTGGGCTTGTTGGGCCAGAAAATGCGCGGCACGATCTGGGCGGGAATGTCCTTGTAGGTCTCACCATTGAGAAAAGGGAGATAGTCCGGGATCCGATCGACGGTCAGGCACAGCATTTGAAACAATGCGGCGCGTTCCATCAGATTGGCGGCGAGCGATTTTTTTTGTTCCGTCTGGTGCCCGGAGGGAGTGAACCCAAGATTGATCCACTGTTGAAAGAAAGCGGGAAGTTCAACCAGGGATGGGTGGATGGTTTCATCGCCACGCCAGTAGATATCGCGCATGGCGGCCTTGCCGTGGTGCAGCAAGGCCACCACCGGAAGCGTCACAAGAATGACGATGACGGGAATACGGCGGCTGGTGGTCACGTAGCCGATCAGGGAAAGAACGATGAGCGAAATGCCGTTGATCAGGTAGAGATCCGAGAAGAGGAAGATCACCTGCAGTGCCAGATTCAGGCAGTAAGCAATCTTGGCGTTGCGGCTGAGCTGACCTTCACCCCAAAGTCGCGCCTGAATGAAGGAACAGATGATCCCCAGACCGATAAAGACGGCCCGCAGAATGGGGGCGAGGTCCCACGGAATGAGCGGTGTGAAACCTGCCACATAGAGGTAGAGAGTGTTCAGCCACAAGCCCGTCTGGGTCCAACGCAGCACCTTTTCCGGTAGGAGTGATTCGGTGAGGAGCGGGTGCCGGGCTCGCTCTCCGCGGGTGACGAAATAGGCAATGACGGCGGGTAACTGGAAGGCAATGAAGGCCAACCCGGCGTTGTTCACCGTCTTGTCAGGGAACGAGAAAGCGTCCTCTTGACCTGTGAGCATGGGAACGGCGTAGAAATTGATCCCCGTCAGCATGAAGATCTCAAAGGCTGGAAAACATGGCGCGGAGAGTCGGGCCCACTGCAAAGCCGGCAGTGCCGCAAGAACCAGCATTCCCAGTCCCAAGGCGATCTCCAGCGGATCCTTGAGTGGTGTGAGGTAGACCAGATAAGCGCAGGCCGCCACGACCGCCGCTACGCCCAGTCGGAAAAGCTTCTGGCTGGCGGCGCGAGAAACGGATTGAACGGGTGGTGGGGGGAGCGGCACGGACATCAGAACGGCACAAGGTCAGGGAGTGGGGTGACTTTGAGCGGCAGCAGGAGGGCGGCTGCTTCTACTCCAGCGCGCGGCCTCTGCGCAACGTTGTCGAAGAAAATCCGCCAGATGACGCGTCATGCCCTCGCTGTTGTGCTCCTTGCGCCATGAGGCGGACACTGGCTTGGACGGCGGAATCATCCCTTCCGCCAAGTCTCGCAGCCAATCGCCAACAGCCTTGCTGTCTTCAGGCGCATAGACCGGAGCGACACACCACTCGGCCAAGCGGTTTGCCAGACTGGTTCCAGAGGATGCGATGGTCAGCAGAGGCTTTTCAAGCCACAGGAGATTGGCCAGCCGCGAGGGAATATATCCCAGATCATCGGAGCCCACCGCCAGCAAGGCGTCGCCTGCCAGCATCCAGCGAAGAGCTTCATAATATCCCACGCGTGCGGTCTGTTCCTCGATAAGATCAGCCACCCTCGCTGGGCGCGCCGAGGGTAATACCGAGGGAGGAGCGTCGGTTGCATAGGATGTGCCGATAAAATGGAAACGAAGTTTTATGGCTGCCGCTGCGTTTTCACTCCGGAGACGCGCCAGGGCGGCGCACAGTCCCTCGATCGAGCGGCGCATGTAGGGTCCGACCGCCCCGACCGCGACCACATGTTTGAAACCTGGCTGGAGGGTCAGTGATCGGGTAGGGCCCTCGGCGGCCAGCCGGTTAAAATCAATGTCGGCCGCGGGGAATGGAAGTATGAGGCTGCGGCGGCGGTCATACCACGGGTATCGTGCACTGAACTCTTCCAGATAACGCGCAGACACACTGACGACACCGGCAGCCCGACGCAGGGAAAGGGGTTCGTTGTGCAGGGCGCGCCGATGCGCCAAGCGATATTTCCAGCCTCCCGGCGGCCGGGGTGCCCCGGGTTTTTCATAGTAGTCCGTCACCCAGGGATCCTGGAAATCCAGCACATAAGGCACGCCGGTGCGTTGGAGCCAGCGTGGACCAAGCGGCAGCACGCCGAATTGGGAGGTGGAAAAGAGCACCAGATCAAACTTGCCATGGGTCAACAGCCGGCCGCCGGCGCGGCGCAGGGCCCCGCCAGCGCGCCAGCTCAAGCTGCGGATGCCGAGGCACCGCGTCAGTCGCAGCGGCCAGGCTTTCACCCGGTGCACGGGCACATCGCCTGGGATCGAGTCGAGCAGTTCCGGTTCCAGCGGCGCTTCGACATCTTCACCCCGCACCGCCAAAACTTCGACCTCCCAGCCGCACGACTTCCAATGGGGCAGGCTCAAGCGCACCCGATGGGAATCCGGTGTGTTGGCAGGGGCAAACCCTGGTGAGACGATCAGCAGCCGGCGGAGGTAGCTTGGGGATTTCATCAGTTTGGTCTCTTCAGCCTGTCGGCTGCAGCACTTTCACATCCCATGTCTGTTTGCGGGCGTTGGTCAGCGTCGTGCTCTCGATCAGGCGCATGTGCGGCGCCGCCCGCCGCCAGAGCGCCCGCCAATGGCCAAAGCGGAAGTGGGAGATCACCATATGCCCACCGGGATTGAGGAAGGGCAGGAATGCCGCCGTGAGCGCACCCGGGTCCTGTGCATAGCCGAGGCATTCGCTGAAAATGATCACGTCAAACGTTTCGCGGGGCCGCCACGTCTCAAAGTCACCCTCGACAAACTCGCAGCCCTTCAGGCCGAGAGCTCGGGCGAGACGGATTCCCTCGGTGGAAAAGTCCACCCCGAGGTAGCGGCGCACCGGATATGGCTGGAAAAGTTCGGCCAGTTTTCCGCTGCCACAACCCACGTCCAGCACCGCGGGATTCTGGTGCAGTTGGCTGACCGTCACGACAATGACAGCCTGCCGGGCGAGCTCCGGAAATTCGTGAAAATGGCGCCAGGCACCGGTTGCATATTGCGCATCGGCGACCCCCTTGGGCACCGGACGGCCACAGCCGGCGGGAGCGTCGATGAACTTGTGCTTGAGGCGCGAGAGCAGGTCGCGCCGGAAGATTTTTTCAACATGCTGGGATCAGAGGACAGAACCGGGGGAGGGTGGCGCTGCGTTTTCGGGCGGTTGGAGGTCGAAATGGTGAAAATATTCGTCTTGGCCGTGAAACACCTGCTGCAGCTCCGGCGGGATAACCGGTTTGTCCCATGGATCCAACGGCTGCAATTGGGAGCGGTAGCGGGTCATGGCGCGCTCCTTTATCAGATGGTAGTCTTCCAGCCGATGACGATAATGCCGGCCCGATTGGAGGAGGTGATGGAGAAGCAGGAGTGGATTCCACCACGACCAAACGGGATATTGCCACACCGTTGGACGCAGGTGGCTGCGGCGAAGGGACTCGCATAGGAGGTGGAAAGCCGCGTCATGCTCCGTGCTGCCATCCGGACAGCAGGGCATAAAGACCTCCTTGGGTCGCAATTCCTCGACGAGATTTACGATGCGGATGATCAACGCCTCGCGATGCGCAGGATCCATGCGTTCCAGCATGCCGTCGGCGGCATTGAGAAAATGAATGGCGCTGGTCTCCACCCCCAGAATAGCCAGCGCCTCGCGGGCCTCGCCGCGCCTGAGGATAGCCATCTCGGCTGGTCCGACTTGCGGATGACCGGAATGTGACGCACTCCCGTCCGTGATGAAGACCACATGGACGGGCAGACCCTCGTAGCGCTTGCGGGCGATCAGGCCGCCGCAGCCCAAGGTTTCATCGTCCTGATGCGGGGCGAAAACAACGGTCACGCCGTCGTTAAAGGGAAGGGATCGCGCCAGTTTCACCAGGATCCGCTGGTACAGCCATACCACCCAAGTCCGTGTGAAACGCTTGGCGCCCTTGTACTCTGCCCGCCAGAACAGCAGCAGAGTCAGGACGATGCTGGGGACGAGGCGCATGGACGATTCACCGGGGACGAACACCGGCGAGCGCACGATCAACGGCGGTGAGCAGGCGTGGTTGCTCCCGTTCCCAGGAAAACTGCGTTTCCGCGGCGCGGCGCGAAGCAGTCTGCATCTCGCGCAGACGCGCTCCGTCCGTCACGAGTTTAGTCAACAGTTGCGCTATCATGGTGGTCTCGTGCGCCGCGATCAAAAGACCCGCCTGCGGGGCGGCCTGCATGGCTTCGGCTTGGCCAACGGTGTTGGTTGCAACCACGGCGAGGCCGGCATTCATGTACTGGAAGATTTTATTGGAGATGGTGATGTCGCGGTTAAGTGGCCATGGTACCTCGAGTGCAAGGCCGATGTCGAATTCCGCGAGCTTGTCGGACAGTTTGTCCGGCGGCACCAGCGGGAGGAAACGCAAGAACTCACGGCGCTCCGGCGGCACCAGGGAGAGTAATTTTTGGCGATAGGCAGGCTTCTCTTCGCCGAGAAGGTACAGAGGCGCCGGGGTGGTCATCCGACTCCATGCCGCCAGGAACAGTTCGAGACCGCGACCGGGGCCAATCGTCTGGGAAAACCAGATGAACGAAGGAGATCCGGCGCTGGGCGGACGGTCCAGCCGCGTACGCGACTGGAGGGGAAAGACGTTGCGCAGCGCCAGCGGACGCGGGCACTGATAAGCAGTAGCGAGGGCGTCAGCCATATGCTCCGAGGTTGCCGTGGAGTAGCGCGCATGGTTGAGCACAAAACGCTCGGCGGACTTTAACAGCTTAAGTGGACGCGAGCGACGGTCGGCATACATCAGGTCTTCCGAGTACCAGTCCTCCACGTCGACCGCCACCGCGCGGCCGGCTCGAATAAGCCGGGTGGCCGCCCAGATCGGAATTTCCGTATGCACAATCGTCAAGTCGGCGGGATATGTCAGCGCCATGTGCAGCAGTGGCCAAGCGGGGCCGAGCGATTGCACGGTCTCGATGCGCAGCCAGCGTACCGCCCAACGCGCTCCCCAAGTGGCGGCGCGCTGCGCAAAACTTCGAAGCTTGGTCCGGCGTGTCGTTGATGTGTAGTCCAGCGTCACCCGTCGGAAGGGCAGCGGGGCGGTGAATTGACGGTCGATGCGCTCGAAACGCTCCTGCACCGACAGCGTCAACACCGTCACCTCGTAGCCTGCCGCGCCTAGTGTGGAGGCCTCCTTGACGACGCGGGGGTTGCGGCACAAGTGCGAAGCCGTAAAAATCAGGATGCGGGGTCGTGTCATCGGTACAGCCAGTGTTTGAGGCGCCAGGCGGCTTTCCAGCCCATCAATCGGGCCAAAGTAGCGGTTTTGGGTCCCATTGGCGGTGGCAGCGGCGAACCACCAAGCGCCCTCACCCGGGATTCGGCCGCACGCATGAGATCGGCAGGGAAGGGGAAGAAATCGTAGAGGAAGCGTTGGTAGTAACCTGCCAGCGCCCGGCGGGTGCGCGGGGTGTCTTCGGCGGCCCGCAGATGCTTTTCGATGAGTTCAATGGATCGGAACTGCGACCGCCGGCTGCGTTCGTCGCGCCGTCGGCTCAGGCTGCCGGGCAGTGCCGAGCGATAGTAGCTGCGGGCGATGGGAGTGAAGGCCGCTCCAGCACTGGCCAGCAGTACCCGACAGAAGTATTCGCCGTCGTCGTTGAGTGTCAGCAATTCGTCCCACGGGCCCGCCCGGACAGCCACGGCGCGGGGGGTGAGCCACGCCGAGGGATGCATCATGTGGAAGCCTTCGCCGCAGAGCACAAGAAAATCGACCGGCTTGAAGTCGCGATCCACGGTGCCATCGACGAACTCCGCCTGCGCTGGATCGACCGTAAAGCGGCCCCAAGCGCAGGAGGCCACCATGCCGGCAGGGCGGCCGGCGAGCTCGGCCATCTGCCGCTCGATCTTGTCCGGCGAAAGCAGGTCGTCGGCGTCGAGAAACTGGATGAAATCGCCGCAGGATTCCCGAAACGCGTGGTTGCGTGCGGCACTGGCGCCGCGTTTGGGCTGCGTGATCACACGGACGCCGCGTTGTTCGTAGGACCGGGCGAGAGCCAAGCTGCCATCGGTCGATCCGTCGTCCACCACGATAACCTCCTTGCGGAGCCAGGTCTGGGCGAGCGCCGATGCCAGCGTCTCCGCCAGCCACCGCTCGGCGTTGTGGGAGGGAATGAGGATGCTGACCAGGGGTTGCGACATGGTTCAGGCGGCGGTGGATAGCAGAGTTTGGTGGCGGAAAGCGCTGATGGGACGGCGGGCGGCTTTGATCAGGTGCTCGCTCGCCGGCCAGAGCCGGCTGCGGGCGAGCCCGGCATCGATCGTGTGGAACTCGGCGTAGCCATAATGCAAGCCGGCGGGAATTTCGTTGGAGGCAAACGAGAGGAACTCGCACTCCCGTCCATAGGGATTTTCCCGCGCAGCAAGCGCGGCGGGTTCGTCGAGAGGATGGGCGGTGTTCTCCAAGCAGATGATCCGGTTGATGCGTAGGTCGGGCAGATGCAGCCAGAAATGCAGCCCTACCAGGTAATCGTGCATCCGTAACGCGGCATCGGTGCGCACCAGGGAGGTGGTAAACTCAAGGGCGGGCCTCGCAGGCAGGCGGTCATGACCACGTTGAAGCGAGGCGTGGCGGCAGCTGGGGTGGATGATTTTTGAAGCATGCGGCGGAAACGACGGCGTCCTCCACTCAGGAGGCGGTTCAATCCTAGCGACGCTGAAAAAAAGTGACGAACCGGTAAAGGTGCTCCGGCCACAGGGGAACCCAGTGCCGCTGGTCGGACAGTTCGGTGATCGGCTGGATGCCGCTGAGATCGCCGACGAAAAAGGTCTGTTCGCCGGTTGGATTTTCCGGATGGAATCCGGGGCGGAAAAACTCCGAAGTCTGGTAGGCAAGATAATCGAGATGCACATGGCAACCGTTGCCCTCCCAAACCCCTACGTAGGGCATGGTGGTGGGGGCCAGGCTGCCGGTTTTGAAAACCCAGCCCTCGGCGCGCAGCACCCGCACCACCATCTGATAAGGCAGCCAGCCGCTGAAATAGACCGTGGTCTGTGGAGCCGCGCGGAGGATGACGGCGAACTGGCGCAGTTGCGCCAGCATGGCGATTTTTTCGCGCCGCCAGACCCAGGGAGCAAAAAGGGCGCCCGTGCGCAGGCGAAAGCCGTCCGTGGTGGGGATGATTTCTCCGGGGCCGATCACCAGTCGCGCCATCCGCCGGGGTCCGTGGAAGGTGACGAGGGTCGCCAGGGTTGGAGCCGGATTGTAACGCCTGAATTCTGGAGAAGAGGTCAGCAGCCCCACCGACTGATCGGCCAGCGCCAGCAGCGCCACGCCACCGGCAAGGCCGAGACGAACCCGCCGATCCGCCCAGGCCGGAGCCTTCGTCACGCTGCCCAGGACGACCTTGCCGGTATAAAGCGCGGCGAGAAGAAAAAAGGGCACGAGATGGTAGAAATATTTGGTCGAGGCTAGCGACGTACCGTATATCGGGAGCGTGGCGCCTGTGCCGGCGGCGGCCAGGACAAGCAGAAGCCACTCGCGGCGGATGACGAAAAGGACACAGCCTGTTACCAACAGAACGCAGAGCAGGGGCGACAAGAGCAGCGGCATTGAACGCAGTGTGGGCCACCATCCCTCAATCGCCCCCCGGCCGCTATAGATGCTGAGGAGGTCGGCCGGGGTAACCCCGGAGGCGCCATAGAGCATCCACGTGAGTACCAGCGAGCCGCCGGCTACCGCCGCAGTGGCCTTGATGGTCGCCCGCAGATCGCGGCTAGCCGCAAACATCAAGACCGGCACGGCGGGAGTGGGCAGGAGGCAGTCGATGCGAATCCAGCCCGCAAAAGCAATGCACACCACCATGCCGGTGCACGTCCGCCAGTCTGCCGGCCGGCAGGCGAGCCAGAGGGCGGCGAACGTCAGCCACATGCCGAGGGAGGTCGTATTCATGTAATACGTCGCCGCGGAAATTTCCTGACACCAAAGCAGGCCGCCGAGCGCGATCAGGAATGGAATGCCCATCACACGCGCCAGCAGACGGGCGGCAAGCAACGTAAACAACACCGCGCCCGCCACGGTGCCGAAGGCGAAGATGGCTTCCACTGGAAGCCCGCTCCAGCGGCTCAGGGTGGAAAGCAAAATGTAGGCTCCGGGCTGGACTTCGGGCAGGTAGGCCATGTCAAGATAGGCGACTTCGCCTCTGGCCATGGCGGCGGCACCGTTGATCACGCCCTGTTCGTCTCCTTCGACGGGGGAAATCGGAAAGATGCCGACCGCCAGCCATGCGGCGTAAACTCCCAGCAGCACCAAGCCCAGCAACCGCCATGGACCGATCAGGGCGCGTGAGTTCGAGGATGTCACGGGGCTGCAGACAAAGATGACGCGCGCCGGGCCGTGCAGCGCGCAAGGGCCTCCCGCCAGGCCTGGCGGTAATAACCGCGTTTCGATCCAGCCACGTAATGATGCAGCACGGCACGCGGCTCGCGGCATTCGGTTTCAGACGGCAGCACCTGATAATCCTGAGCTGGTGCGATGGCACAGGAACGTCCGGTGCAAAGCATCGCCACGAGCGCCTGTTCGAGGTAGTAGCTGGTGCCCTCGGCTGCGATCAAGCGACGGCACCAGTATTCAAGTTTGTCCCAATCGAGCGCGTCACTGCGCAAGCCGCAAAAGCCGACGTTGAGCCGGGAGGGCAAAGGCGCGCCAGCCAGCGATTCGAGCAGGGGACGCGAGTAACCGTAGCTATCCTGCACATCCGTCATATGCAGCGGCCGGTCCGGCGCGCGCAGCCAGTCCAGCAGGAAATCCGGACGGCGGAAGAAAAGCATGTCGGAGTCGAGCACGAGTTTCCAGCCATGCCCGCCAGCATGGACGTCAGTGAACTTGAGCATATTGGGATAAAGGCGATGGCGCTCAGCTTGGAGCGCAGGAAAACGCTCGGTAGGCAGGGCCGCGGAGGCGCGCGCCTCGTCCTCGCTACGGAGACACACCACCATTTGCGGGAAAATCCGCTTCAGGTTTTGAACTACAACAGGGGTCAGGGTGCCATCATCGTGCACCACGGAATGGAGGGCATGCCCGGCGTGCGCCTGCAGAGTGTACAGGCAAAGGGCGGTCTGGTCCCAGAACTTCCTCCCGGTCAGAAAGTGGACTTCGGGCCAGGCGGGGTCGGCGGTCGGAAACTGCTGTGGCGCGAGGCGGGCCGCGGCGGCGCGCATGGCCGCATGCGCCTGCCGGTCGCGCCACTGTTCGACCGGGCCGCCGGCCGCGAACGAGGTTTTCAGCGCACCGATCGGCGCGTGCCAGAGCCAGTAAGCGGCGCGTCCCAGACCGAGCCGGCGAAGAAATGAACGGGCGGGCAAAGGTGGAGAAGCTAGGGCGTGGCGCGGGTCGCCAGGAAGTTCGAGCAGCCGTGCGCCGTGGCCTCGTTTCGTTGCAAGCGGGTCACCGAAAATCCGGCCTCACGCAACAGGTGGAGCAAAGGATGCCGCGCGCCCTGCGCAAGGATTTCATTTTCGGCTTCGAAAACGACGTGCGTGAGCGTCGGGTCCGTCAGGTGCCGGCCCAAGCCGCGCAGCACCTCCGTCTCCGCCCCCTCGACATCGACAATCATCGCCGTGGGCGGTGGCGCGAGGCCGCGGTCGATGACCTCCGCGGCGGCATACGTTGCAACCGTGAAGCGCTGATCGTAGGAGCACCGGGCGACCGGATGCAGGGTGGACATGCCCGGATTGCCCGATGCGGCGGCATAGAAAGGGAGGGCGCCGGTTCGATCGGACAAGGCATAGGCATGCAGCTCGACGTTCACACCGTTCAGCGTGCAATGTTCGGCCAGACGCGAACTCATGGCAGGGAGCGGCTCGAAGGCGATCACCCGGCAGTGCGGGTGGAGGTATTTCGCGGTGACCGCGTGCAATCCGAAGTTGGCGCCCACCACCCAGAGCACGCTGCCGGCGTGCAGCGCGGGGCGGATGGCCTCCAGCACTTCCGATTCATAAAAGCCCTCGAGGATCACATGACGATCCACGACATCGCCCGGATGGAGATAGAACTGCGAACCGTAACGCGTGACAGTGCGAAGTTCTTCATGGCCCTTCGACGGTTTCAGGTGACGGGTGAGGGTCAGATAACCGCGCCAGCCGCGACGCTTCCAAAGGGCCAGCAACCGGTCGCGCCAGGGCAGGGCGGGGATTTTATCCGGAGCAGGCGGGGTCATTGGGCCGGCGAAGGCTGGTTGGCCCTCCGCGGAAATCAAGCGACATGGATGTGCTGGATGGTGACGCGTCCCTCGAAGTGGCCGCATGCACCGGCGTAGCGCACGCGCGCCGCCGCCGCCGTCCAGGGGTGGTAGGTGAACCAGGCCTTGACCTTGCGCAGCGCCGCGCCGGCCGGACTGAGGGGCGGCCAGGGATTGGCGTCATGAAGTGTGAGCACCTGCATCCACGATTTCTGCATGGCGCGGTTGAGACGCGCCAGGTAGGCGGGGTCGAGACGGGCGGCGGGAATGAGGTGCGTGAGCCGCAATTGGGGGAAGTAGGCGACTTCCCATCCCGCTGCCATCGCTGTGAGTACGATGTCGTTGTCGCCGCCTGAGCTCAACGCCGTTCCTCGGCGATCCAGGGTGGAGCGCCGGGGATCGTGGATCAGCGCGTGCAACCACGCATCGGCCGCCTCCCGACGAAGGACCATGCCCGCGCCGATTGGAGCGAACTCGGGATAACAGGCCTGCGCGGCCCCGGGCGGATGCAGCCCTCGCGAGATCAATGGGTTTTCGCCGAGATCGCGCATTGCGAGCAGACCGTGGAATTCCCGCGTCCACGCCGGGGGCGGGGCGGCGAATTCGGGCATCGATTTTCCGCCAAGCACGCCGACGTTCGGATGCGTGCTGAATAGCACAAGCACCTGCGCGAGATAATCGGCCGTGAGCACATTGTCGTCGTCGACCAGCACGATCGCGGCGCCGCGAGCTTCGGTGATTCCGCATCGTCGGGCCGGCGTCAGGCCGAGTTGCGGTTCTGCGACGATGCGGAGGTTGGTTGGCGCGTGTTCAGCGAAAAAGCTGGCGTTGGGAAAGTTGGTCGAGGCGTTGTCGACCAACACAGTTTCCCAGAGTGCGGCCGAGAGTGTTTGCCCGCGCAGTCCGTGCAGCGTCCGGCGCAACCGTTCTTGATCGGCGTTGTGGGTGGGGACGACGACGCTGAGCGCGAGTTCGCTCATTTGATGCGCAGGTCATCGACCGGGCGCATGCTGCGGACCCAGCCCGCCCGCGACCGGCCGGGGCGGAAGCGGAAACAGAGGGCCAGAATCGCTAAGACGATGCGGCGAATTGCTTGAGCCATACAAGTTTCTCCTCGCGGGTTTTCTGTTGCGGGTTGCGAAACACCTCGTCGCCCAGCACAAGCAGATCGAGGTCGGTGTGGAGGAAACATTCCCACGCCTCGGCCGCCGTGCGCACGATGGGCTGGCCGCTGACGTTGAAGCTGGTGTTGATGAGGATCGGCACGCCGGTGATCGCGTAGAATGAGCGCAGCAGCCGGTGAAAATCCGGATGCACGTCGGGGTGCACCGTCTGCAAACGCGCCGAAAAATCGACATGCACCACGCTTGGGATGCGGCAGCGTGCGAAGTTGAGCTGCTCGTTGAGGGTGGCAAAAGATTCCGGCAGCCGTGCGCGCAGTTCCGGCCGGAGATTGGCCGTGTAGTTCATGTAATGCGATTCCTCAGTTGAATCGAACCACTCGCCCGTATGCTCGGCAAGGATGGCCGGAGCAAACGGTCGGAACGATTCGCGGAACTTAACTGCGCGATTGAGTCGTGATTGCATGCCGGGCTGGCAGGGGTCGGCGAGGATAGAGCGCGCCCCGAGTGCCCGAGCGCCCAGTTCCATGCGTCCGCGAACCCAACCCACTGTTTTCCCCGCGGCAAGCTGCGCGGCGATGAAATCGTGAAGCGCACCGTGATAGGGAACGCGCCACGGAGTGGCGCTATCAGGCACGGGGCCGGGTTCTGAGCCGAGATAATAGCCCTTTGTATCGACCGCAAACGGCCGGCCTCCGCGCACGGCGCGCGCGTAGAGCACCGCGGCGCCCAGGCCGCTGCCCATGTCGCCGCCCACCGGCGAATTGAAGAGCGCGGCGAAAATTCGCGCAGCGCGCAGCTTGCCGGCAGCCACGCAGTTTTGCGCGCAGCCGCCGCAGAAGATCAGGTTACGCTCACCCGTCTCGGCGCGGAGAAAACGCACCATTTTGAAGATTTCATCCTCGAAGATCTTTTGCAGGGAGGCCGCGAGATCGACATGGGCGGGCGTGAGCGGATCGCTCTTGCCACGGGCGGGAACGCCGGTGGCCTCTGTGACGAGCGGCACGGCCGAGGACATTACTTCCCAGCGGAATTTCACCGGAGCATGCAGCCGCAGCCCGCCGCGTTCGTCAGTCGTAAAGAGCCGCGCGAGTCTGTCCTCAAAGGTAGGGCGGCCATAGGGTGCGAGCCCCATCACTTTGTATTCCGAACCAAACGAAGGGAAGCCGAGGTGGCAGGTTACCAGCGAATATAGCAGGCCGAGTCCATTTTCGTAGGGTTGCTCGAAAAGAAGCTTGATTTCGTCGTTGTCGATCACACCGACGCTGGCGCTGTAGTCCTCGCCCTTGCCATCGACGCACAGAAACGCCGCCCGGGCGAACGGCGAGGTATGAAACGCACCAGCCACGTGCGAGATATGGTGCCAGGCGTAATGGAAAGTGGCGTTGGGGAGAAAACGCCGGGCCGGTTGGGTATAGAGTCCGGCCACGCCCTCCGGCAGTACGCGCCCGAGCCAGCGGGTGAACCGGTTTCCCGTCTCGCCGCTGCGGTCGAAATACGTCGCTTGAAACGGTTTTTCCGCGAAGACACAGGCGTTCACATCGGCAGGTGCCACCCCGCCAATCGCGAGGCAGTCGCGCACCGCATTTTCAGGGAAGCAGCCGTCATGTTTGCGACGGGTGAAACGCTCCTCCTGGCTGGAGGCGATGAGACGCCCGTCGACGAGCAGCGCGGCGTTGCCGTCGTGGCCGAGGTAACCGCCGATGCCGAGGACGATTTCGCGGGAGTATTTCACGCGAGGGAGCGCTGTCCGACCACACGCGCGGGCACGCCGGTTTCCAGCCGGCATCCGCCGCCGAGATCGATGGTGCCCGCGCGGTCGTTTTGCCAACCGTGCCGGCTACTGGTGCCGGATCCTAAATGACACGGCTTGTGTACTTCGGCACCCCCGGCCCGCAGCGCGCAGGCACGAGCAGATCGCAGAAGGTGCGTGAGGAATGTCTTGAAGTGCATGGCGAGAATACTACGGCGCGATGACTTGGAGATAATCGTCGGGTTTGTACCGTGCCCGGGCATCGATGGCGGCTTGCTGGCCGAGCTCGCGCCAGCGGTCGCGCTCCTCCCACGCGGTCCGCAATGCGTCGGCAAGCAATGGAAGCGTGGGGGCCGGGCAGAGGAAGCCGTTGGCACCGGGACGAATCCAGTCTTCGGCACCGCCGACACAGGTGGCCAGCGCCGGCCGTCCGCAAAGCATGGCCTCCGGGATCGTCATCGGTACCCCGTCGTTAAGGGCTGGCGAGCACAAGAGATGATTCTCCGCCCAGATGGTGTGGAGGTTCCCGACATGGCCGCGAAACTGGACGCGGTCACCGAGCCGCAGATAGGCGACAGTAGTGTGGAGATAATCGGCCGCCGGGCCCTGGCCGTAGATGTTGAGCCGCCAGTCACGTTCGCCGGCGAGTTCCTGGGCGAGGGCGTGAAGAAGCAATTGGATGCCCTTACCGAGATCGAGGCGCGAGACGGTGGCGAGTCGCCAGTCAGGCGCCACGGGCCAGGGGGCGACATCCGCCGAGGTCCAGCGCAGCGGATTCTGGAGAACGCGGGCATTGGACAGAGGGTGCAGTAAATGCCGGCGCGTGGCAGAGAGGTTACGCGTTGAGACGAACGCCACGGTCCGTGCCAGCGCGAACGCCTCGCGGGCGCGCTCCCGGTCGGCCTCGGGCAGGATTGGATTCTCCTCCTGCCAGTTGGCAATGGTACAGTACGGCGTGCGTGAGCTGTGCAGCCAAGTTACGAGCGCCGGATAACTGAGGAGATCGTAAGTACCGCCAAGACTAATGATGACAAGGTCGGGCTGGAAGGCGGCAAGCACGGCAACAAGCGGGTCGCGCATGCCGACGGCGCGGCGGAGCCGCTGCGAAAGACGGGCGGCAAGGCGCGCCGGTCCGGCGGGTGCAGTTCGCGTGTGAATTCGTGCGCCCCGCTCGGAAAGCGCGACAATGCGCGGCGCGACAGCGACCGCGGGTGAGACGCAGAGCAAAAGAGAATCGCCCCGGTACGCTGCGGCCTCGGCGGCGTGGGTCCAGAGTGTGTCAGCTCCGCCCCAAGGATAGCCGAGGATGGTGGAAATAAAAGCGAGTCTCATGCCTTGAGCCAAGCGGTGGTATCAGGCCCGTCCGTCGCCAGTTCGTAGCCGAGCTCTAGCAGCTCGCGGTAGAATTCTATGCGTTCGGCCATGGCGTTGCAGGCATGTTCGAACAGGATGAGGTGCGGGCGATGCTCGCCAAGACCGGCGGCGTGCAGCAACGCCATGTCGTAGCCTTCGGTATCAAGGACGAGCAGATCGCAGGTGCGCGAGCCGAATTCCAGCCAGACGCGTTGCCACGAGATCGTTTCAACCTCCTCGGGTTGAACCGTGGAATCGGGCAGACCGAGCGAGCGGGCGGCGTTTAGGACGTGCTGCTGTGAGAAACTGCCCAGTCCGTGCGCCCAATCGGGCACCGCGGCTTCACCGGGAACGAGGTCGTAGATAAGGCGCCGCCCGGCCGCGAGGTCGACGGCAGCTTGGAGCAGACGCAGACGAGGATTAGTGCCGTGGCGGCGGCGAAGCTCGGCAAAGTTGGCACTGAGCGGCTCGATCATGAGACCGGTCCAGGCGTAACGTTCGATGAACGGCGCGAGCGGGTCGGCGCGGCAGCCGTCGTTGGCGCCAATCTGGATGAACCCGAGTCCCCGAAGATCGGGAAAACGGCGAAAGAGAACGTCGTGAAAGGGCGAGGCGGGAGCGTGGTCGAAGTAGCGTATGGCCGGGTGATTCGCGCCGGCCAGCACAACTCCACGACGACGGAGGAGTTTGATCAACGGTTGAAGCATGATGGACACAGTCAACCGGCGGCCGACAGGCGCGTCCAAGCGGCCGGCACAACGTCGGAGGCGTCGTGCCCGCTGTGGGCAAACCAGGGATCGGGAGCGATGACGAGCTTGTCGGGTGAAGAGTTGAGCCAGGCGGCCCACCAAGAGAACGTGCTGTTCGCGATCGCAATGTGGTCGCAGAGCGACATCAGGCGGATCTTGTCCCACGGATGCCAGTGCTCGACGGAGCGGACGAAGACATGCGGGTCCGGCGGTGTGAACTCGCGGGCGACGGCGTCAATGTCGTCGGAGAAGATATAGAGCGTGGCCTCCGGACTGCGCTCGCGGAGGAGCCGGACGGCACGGTGGTAGTATCCCAGTCCGATGACACCGATCTCCTGGTTGAAAGTGGAATCGCGGGCATAATCGCCGCGGCGGAAATGAAGGGCTGCGGATGGACCGCTGCCGATGCGCACCGCCATCTCCGCGACTTGGGGCTGGGGCGGATAGCGAAACGTGAAGTGCAGCCGGACAAGATCAGCGACTGGTGCGAAAAATCTTTCCGATTGAAACATACCGTTGAGGTAGGTGTTATCGGGTTGCGCAAAGAACTCCGGATAAAAGCGGAAGGTCGGAGGACGGTGCCAATTGGCCGGGGCGGTGTGACGGTTGGCGTAACGGTAGAGCCGCAGGGCGCGGGCGAGGGCGACGGACCAACGCTCGGTACGCGTGAGTTGCACGCCGCGTACGCAATCGATTTCGTTGGCCGTGGCGAACTGCTCGAGGATGTTGAAGCAGTGCAGGCCGTAGACGTTGTGCGCCTCCAACCCTGCGTATTCCCTGAACCACGAGACGTCGAGCTTGAGCACCGTGCGGCGGTGCTCCGCAAGCGCAAGTCCCGCCGCGTATTGGAACATCTGATTACCGAGACCGCCGGTGAGCCAAGTGATGATCATGGGGCGAAGTGTTTGATCGCTTTACTTTTCAAGGTACCAAGGGAGTAGCGGGCCACGCCAAGCAGTCGGGCGAGACGGTGGCGGACGAGGTAAGGCCACGTCCCGCACTGGTGGCCATTGACGTAGAATTGATCGCCTTCGATCTCGCGCCGCTCCTGGCGGACAAGGACAAAACCGGCCCCGCGCAAGAACACTTCCATTTCGAAGCGCAATTTCTGGCCGGAATAAAGCCGTTCGTCGGAGACTTCGAGCCACAGGGCCGTGGTGCGAGGCAGCATTTTTTCCGCACCGGCGAGCACAAGGTATTCGGCGCCCTGGACATCGAGGTGGATGAAATCGATCCGGGTAATCTGACGCAAGGCGCAGAACCGGTCGACGTTGTCGGTCGGAACAATGATGGATTCCTTGAACTCCAACCAGCCGAACATCGGCTGGTCGGGCATCGCAGGCGCAAGCAAGGAGCTGGATTTGTTGCCATAGTTCCAATCATTTCCGACGAACTCCTCGGGAGGCCGGCCGGACGAGATGTGAAAGACCGCCGTACCCACCCGGTCCGAGAGCGCGAGGGGCACGAGCTCAGCGCGATCACCCACCCGATAGCGCAGGAAATTCTCCCGGATGAGCGCTTGATTAGCGGGCAACGCCTCAAAGGCGAAGATCCGCGCCCGGGGGAACCGGCGCGCATAGCGGATGCTGTCCTCTCCCTCGCATGAACCGATGTCGAAAATCGTCAGGCGGCTCGTCCTTGAAAACAGACGTGCCAGCTCGATCTCCGGCACGCTGGGAGTCGCGAGATACCGATCGATCGGAGGCGGTTTGAGAATGGATTCCATTGCAGGAGGGAGCGGGAGAACAATCGTCGGGCACGGTATTAGAGGCGCAGGCGATCGATGAGGCGGGACAGTCTCCACCGCCAGTGGGTGTGCCACGGCTGCGCTCGACTCCATGCCGCAGTCTCGGCCCGGGCGACGTCGACGATCGTGCTGGATTTGGCGGCCTCGTGCTGGCGGAAGACGCCGAGGGGATGCGGGACATGGCGCGGCTTGACGCCGCCCGCGGTCAGGCGCTTGAAGAACTCGGCGTCGAGCGTGAAGCGCAGCGCCTCATTGAACGGCTGGTGCACCGCCGCGGGCCAGAACGCGGCGTGGCTGGGCAGGGTGCGTCCGCCGACGGCCACTTGGAAGGCGAAACACGGGCGTTCTCGATGCAGTGTCAGGCCGGCGTCTTCTCCGATCTTCTCCAGCCAGTCTCCGTAGTAAAGGGCGCGGCGGCCCGCCTGATAGGGCCGGGCGACGGTCATAAACGCGCCGGGCAGGTAATAGTCGTCACTGTTGATCCAGCCGTAGAGTTCACCGGTGGCGCGGGCGAAACCCTTGTTGAGAGCGTGCGACTGGCCACGGTCGGGCGTTGACTCCCAGAACGCAAGCCAGCGCGTGTATTTCCGGAGGACGACTGGCGTTTCGTCGTCACTACCGCCGTCGATCACCACGAACTCGAGCCGCGGATAATTTTGGAACAGCACCGAGCGGATCGTCTCTTCGATAAAACTGCCCTGACGGAATGAGGGACAAACGATCGTGATCTTCGGCCACACTCCGGTGATCGGCGGCACGCCGTAAACGACCGGATCCGTTTCCTCCGTCCACGGCCAGCCGGTCCGCCCGGCAGGGGGAAAGGGCAACTCGGACAAGAGGCCAAACGAAGCAGTACGGGGCATTGGCGTGAAACAGCGAGGCGTCAGAAGGACGCGGGTGGCTTGGCTTGCGGATGCACCGGCGCCAAAAACTCCGGCCGGTCAGTCCGCACGAAGAGCAGATCGAACTGCCACAGCGCGTGGTCGGAGGCGCGGTACAAAGGGTCCCACAAGTCCAGACAACGAAAGCCCAGCGACTCCATATGCTGGCAGAAGGCGGGAAAGCGGACGGCGCCGGGAGCCATGTCAAAATTATAGCACTCCACAATGAGCGCAGCGGTTTGCGCGAGCGTGGCGGTGGCGCCTTTGAGGATGGGAAGCTCATAGCCGTGGGTGTCGAGCTTGATGAGGTAAGGTCCCGGCAACTGTCGTGTGTTCACTTCATGATCGAGCGTGGTCTGCGGCACCCTGATCCAGCGGCCTTCACGGTCGTCGGGTTTTTCGGCGGCCAGGCCGCCCCAGGGATTGGCCGCTTCGAACCAGATCTCACCCCGAGTCGGTCCCGCCGCGGCCATCACGATCTGCGCGTGCGGGAAATCGGCCTGAAAGCGGGCCAGCGCCGGCTGGTGCACAGACTGGGCTTCAATCAGCAGGAGATTGGAGCATTTCGGCACGGCAGCGACGAAAGCCCGGGTCCAGCCGCCGTCCGCCGCGCCGACATCGATCAATGTGGCGATGTCCAGTCTGCGGCCCGCGAGCCGGCGCAGCCCGGCAGCCAGCGTCGGCTGAGAGAGGGGCGGGCGGTTGTTGATTAACCGGTACCCGCAGCGATCGAGGCCGAGGTTAATGAGGTTCTTGATGTTTTTGACGAGGACGCTCATGACCCCGTTGTGCCGCTCGCCAGTTGCTGCAGGCGGCCGTAGAGCCACTTCTGAAAAGGAGCGAGAGGAAATTTTCGTTCGGCCAGCGCCCGGGCGGCCCGGCCGTAGGACGCACGCGCATCGTGGTCACGGATCAACCCGACCAACCCGGCCGCCACGGTCGCGGTCTCCGCCGCCGGCGCGCAACGGCCGATGCCATGAATGGTGACGTAATCCGCCAGCGGTGTATTTTCGCCGGTGAGGCCGAAGACCGGCAGGCCGGCGGCGCAGATTTCGGTGAGCCGGGAGGGCATGGAAAACCGCTCGTAATCCGTTGCTGGCCGGTGGCCGCGGCTGAACGGAATGAGCGCGAGATCGGCGTCACCTAGCATGGCAAAAAGCGCCGTACCCGTGAGAAAAGGAGCCGGTTCGATTTCTGGTCCGGGTTCCAGGCCGGCGGAGCGCACCCGCTCGATGCCAGCCGGATGGCAATGCCAGTGCACCGGCGGCAGTCCGGGCAATTGCTCCCGGCACAAGCGCCAGGCCGCCTTGAGATCATCAAGCAGCGCCGGCTGCCAGAAATTGCCGAGGACCACGGCGCGGAAATCCGAAGTAAACAGCCGGTGCTCCTGCTTGGACGCCGCGGGCAAATCGAGGTGAAACAGAGGATCGATCCATACGGACAGACCGAGGTGCTTTTTGATCGACCGGGCGATATTATCCGACACCGCCCACACTTCCGTGACGTGCGGCGCCAGCCGGCGGAGCGCCCGCCAAAATCCCAGATCGCTGTGGGGAAAAAAATCTTGGATTTGCAGCACGAGCGGCAGGCGTCGGCCCAGGCCGGCGTGCACGGCCTGCAGCGCGTCGATGCCGGCGCGCGAGTAGACGATAGCGTAGATGATGTCGAAACTGCCGCCGTTCGACGCGACGGTGGCGCGGAGGCCGGACCGGTTGACCGGCACGCTCCAATTGCGACCGGCGGCCCGTGCCACAGAGCGATTCCAGAGTTTAGCCAGCGGCACCGCCGGCGGCCACCACCCATGTGCGGGCCAGCGTTGCAGATTAAGATCGAGGTGGCCGGTGATGAACGGCTCCTCGGCCAGTCCGATGAACCAGTTGGCGAGCCGATCCGAGGGATAAGCCGAGAAGTTGCGCGCGAAAATGGTGCCGGTCCCGTGCGAAAGGGAAAGCGCACCTTCGCTGAAGATCAGCAGGCGGGGCAGTGGGCCGGAGGTCATGCGGAGGCTTTTTTCGGCGTGAGCAGCCACCAACGCATGGGGGAGCCGCGCCGTTCGGTGCCGAGCTCGAGCAGCCGGGTGCGCGGAAAGAACATCGTAGCCGGCCAGAGGTTCTGCGGCAGATCGTCCAGCGTCCGCGGACGCGTCCAGACTTCCTCAATATCGTGCGTGGCGGCGAACCGCGGGCGCAGGATGTCGGCCATGGGCCGGGCCTGCTCGTGCAACTCGATGATCATGGTGGCGCGGCGCAAGGCGGGCACACGCGCCGGGTCGGCCAGCTCTTCCTCGTAGCCCTCGACGTCGATGAGGAGTGCGGGGCGCGCGATCGGCGTGAGGGTGTCGCCGAGCAGTTCCGGATCACAGGCGCCGCGGACGTCCAGACGGGCGGCGACGCCATTCTTCCGGGCCATGAAACAGGCAAGAATGCGGCCAAGCCGGCTGCCCTCATAGGAAATAACGCGCGGGATGCGACTGAAGCGCGCCATCCCCACAGCGTAGTAACCCTCGGCTGCGCCGACATTGATAAAGGCGTCGAACTCGTCGGAAAGCAGGCGGCGGATGAAAGGCCAGATCTCCATTTCACTTAGGCCGAGCAGAAACGGCCCGATCTGCGGGCTCGGACTCTCGCCGACGTAGCACAGACCGGCGAACGGGCCACCGCGCACCCGGCGCAGCAGCAGATAGAGCCAGAAATCGGGATTACGGGCCCGCAACTGGGCAAGCGGATAATGGACGAATCGGTAGAGCAGCCAGCCAGGGAGTGAAGGTCCGTCGGGAAGGCGTTTCATGTACGCTCTGTCAGTCCGGGATGAGTGGAGGATCCGCCAGCGGTGAAGCAAGCAATGTCAACCGAGATGCAACGAGGTACTTTGCGGGATACGGCGATGGCAGTCCGGCCGGCCGGTTCATGGTTGCACCCCTCGCGCCAGCAACCACCAGGCATCGCGCCAGAAAAGGTCGCGCGCCGGCGTAGTATAATGCCGCGCGGACCAGCGTTTGCCTTTAAAAGTGGGGCGCAATTGGTGAACATCCCAGACGTTGATCGCGATTTCCTCGCGTGACCAGACCCGCCCATGGCGTCGAGCGGCAAGTGCGATCAAAGTCTGCTCCGTCCACAGATGGGGCGCCGAATCCGGGTAGGCGCTGGCCAGCAGGCGCTCAATGTCGACCAGTTCGCCCAAGGGCCGTCGCAGAAGGATCAGTCCGGAATTCATGTAGGGCTGCGGGGAAAGTTCTGCGCGGGCAATGGCGAAAAGTTCCGGGGCATAGGCGCAGAATTGGTCGGTCGCCACGATGAGTGCTGCTTCGTTCCGACCGCCGCCGGCTTCCGCCGGCAAACCGCCAAACCACAGGAGGTCGGTGTCCATCCAGAGTGAGGGGTGGCAGTCGATCGCCTGTAGCACCGCCAGCTTTCTGCCCAGCGGATGCCGTGCCGCCCAGCAACCGGCCAAGGTGGAGCGGGCGTTCCCGGACGGGGCGAATTCCTCCCAAGCATGGACTTCAAGAGGGTTTTGCCACCACTGGAGAGCCGCTTTCAGTTCATCCACGGTGGCACTGCCGTCACTCACTACGCGGAGGGCTGGCAGTTGTGGCCAGGCATGCAGCATGGTGCGCAGACTGACCTGCAGCATGGGAAGGTGTGCCCGACCGCACAGGGTGATCACCGGCAAAGGCAGGAGCGGTTTTTCGGGCCAGGGCGGTGGGGGGAGCTGCCCCAGCTGCGCCCGGCACCACTGCCCGCTCCAGTGACTCAACGGCCGGCCGAGTTGCCACCGCAGGCCGCGTCTCCAGCCATTCAGCCTGGCCCGGAGTGCGATAAGCATGGAGTTGAATAATTGAGCCTCACGCTAACGATGGCCGGGACGGAACGTTTCGTTATTCCCCCGACAGGGGTAGACCTAGGGACGCCCGTGCATAGTCGCGCCATACGTGACGGAAGTGTTCGCGGGTGTGCACGGCGCGGACATGCTCCCACGCGGCGCGGGCGCGGGCGGCGAGCTCCGCCACCGGCAGTTCCGCCACCCGGTGCACCTCGGTCATGATGTCTTCGACGGCATCGGAACGGGTTTCGAAGCCGAAGTCCTGCACATCCACACTGGCCTCGCGGGTGACGATGGGAATAAGTCCGCCGTGCAGGCAGCAGATCACTGAACCCGCACCGCCTTCGCTGCACGACGGATAAACCACGCCCACTTGATCGCGTAGTAGGGTCAGGAACTCGGATGACGTGGCCGACACCCAGCCGGGCGTCCGGATGTTGGGCAGTTCGTTGAGTTCGCGATGGTAAAGCTGCTTGAAGTCGGCATCGAGATTGATGGCGCCCACGACCGTCAGATTGAACCCGGGCATGCGGGCAAAGGCTTCGAGGGCGAGGTCGAGCCCTTTGTGCGCCAGACCCACACTGCCGAACCAGGTGAAATTGCGGCGCACTTGGTCGAAATTCTTTTGCTCCGGCCAGTCCGCCTGCACCACGGTGGAAATGGGGATGCGCTGCATTGGCTTGCCGGCAAAGGCCAACGTTTCGGCCGTGTAGGCGTTGCCGACGTAGATGATGCGATCGGCCGTCTCGGTGGTGAGGTTGAAGGGGATCTGACGGCGCGGCACCAGCACCGCCCCGCGTCGCTGCCGGATGCCGTCGAGCCGGCGCAGTTCGGCCTGGTTCCAGTGCAGCCAATGGGTGGTCGAGGCGTGTTGGATTTTGACGCAGCTCGCGGGGACGATTTTTGCGAAGCGCTCCAGATTGCGCTCCAAGTCGATGATGTACGCGCAGTCGGCGGGAGGCCGGTAGTGGGGATTGTCGAACTCGACCACCTCCAGCCGGTAGCCGGCCTCGACAAATGTATCGCCCAGAAGTCCGCATTCCCAACGGTTGGTATGGTAATGGTGCTCCCGCGTTGCGGGATAAACCCAGGGATCCGTGTGGTAAGCCAGGACCACGCTGCCGCGGGGCCGGCCACGGGGATGGACGATCACTACCGGGCCGTGGCGACCGATATGCGCCTCGATGTGGCGGGCGCTCCAACGCAGGCTGCGCAGCAAAAATGTGATCGCGCGGTAGCGGCGGATGCGGGGCATGGGTCAGGAAAGCAACTCCAGCCGAACTTCGCCATCCATGATGGCGTGGCCGACGGGAACAGGGGCCTGCTCGAACAGCCGGCTCCAGGACACGCCGGAGCCCTCGATGACCAGCTCGACAGCCGCCGGAAAATGGAGATAGCGGCAGACGAACGGCTGCACTAGCGCCAGTTCCAGTTGATAGTGGCCCCGGAGCAACTGTGGTAAGACGACGCGCGCTATGAGGCGGGCGCGTTGGCCGGCGGAAAGGTTGTGGACGTGCGCGCCGCTTTCATCGTGTCCCGGCGAACACAAGGCGAGTTTCTGGCCATAGCGGTCACATAGGAAGGTTTCCAGACTCACCCGGACCGCCTCATGGGCTTCAATCGTGAGCGCGATCTCTAGGGGGGCGGGGCGTGGTAGGATCAGGCTGTCCCCTGGCCGGCCATTGATGGTGAGATCGAGGCAGCGCACCATATTCTGGGATGATGGTGCGAGACGATCGAGTGCCCGCCCGCTCACCGTGGCACCGGCCTGCAGATAGCTCTCCAAGCCGTCGCTGACGGCTCCGTCAAAATGCAGACGGCCGCCATCGAGATGCAGGACGCGCGAGCAGAGGTTTTGCACCGCCGAGATGTTATGGCTGACAAACAGGATCGTCCGTCCCTCGGTGGCGGCGACGTCCTGCATCTTGCCGAGGCATTTGCGCTGAAAGGCGTAATCGCCCACGGCCAGCACTTCATCGACGATCAGGATCTCGGGTTCCAGGTGCGCCGCCACGGCGAAGGCGAGGCGTACGTACATGCCGCTGGAATAGTGCTTCACCGGCGTGTCCAGGAATTTCTCCACCTCGGCGAAAGCCACGATTTCATCGAACTTCCGGCGGATCTCAGTCCGTGACATGCCGAGGATCGCACCGTTGAGGAAGACGTTCTCCCGTCCGGTCAATTCCGGATGAAAACCGGTGCCGACCTCCAGCAACGAGGCGACCCGGCCCTGCAGGGTCACGCGGCCCGTCGTCGGTTCGGTGATGCGGGAAAGGATCTTGAGGAGGGTCGACTTGCCGGCGCCATTGCGTCCGATGATGCCGACGACTTCGGCGCGTTTCACTTCAAACGTGACGTCGCGCAGCGCCCAGAATTCCTCTTCGGATTTTCGATTCTCGATTCTCAATTTTCGATTGCGCAGCCACTGCCAAGGTGCGCTCAACCGGTGCGCCAGCGCGTCCCGCAGCGTATCGTGCCGCACAGCATGGCCGAGCCGGTAGCGCTTGGAGAGACCCTCAACGGAGATGACGGTATCGTTAGCCATGGCTCAGATCACATCGGCAAACTGCCGCTCCGTGCCGCGGAAGTACCACAGGCCGGTGCCAAGCAGCATCGCAGAGATCAGTACGGACATGACCAGGCTGGAGGCGTAGAAATCCATGTCCCCGCCGAGCAGGCACCAACGGAAACCGTTGACCACGCCGGTGAGCGGATTGAGCGCGAGCAAGTCGCGCCAATTGGGAAGAAAGTCGGTCCGATAACCGATGGGGGTGACAAACAGTCCGATCTGCAGGAGAAACGGCGTAATGAAACGGAAATCGCGGTATTTTACCGTGAGGGCCGTGATCCACAGACCGGCGCCTAGGGCGACGAGCAGCCCGAGAAAAATGAACACCGGCAGCAAAAGCAGCCGCCAGGTCGGCATCACCCCGTAGAGCAAGGTAACGGGCAGGGTGATTGCCAGCAGGATGAGCAGGTCAACCAGGGCGACCGCGAGAGCCGACAGCGGGACAATCAGTCGAGGGAAATAGATCCTGGAAATCAGGTTGGCGTTGCCGACCAGGCTGTTGCTCGCCCCGCCGAAGGCGGACGAAAACAACTGCCAGGGCAGCAGGCCGGCGAGCACCAGCAGCGGGTAGGGCACGCCCCCGTCCGGCATCTTGGCGAGTTTGCTGAAGACAAAGGTCAGCAGCACGGTCTGCACGGCGGGCTGGATGAGCGACCAAGTGATACCCAGCACCGCCTGCTTGTAACGCACCTTGATGTCGCGCCACGCCAGAAACCCCAGCAGCTCCCGAAACCGCCACAGGTCGCGCCAGTAATGTTGCTCGGCCTGGCCGGCTTGGATGACAAGGGTCTCGGGCGAAGATGAATTCATGGGCTAGGCGGCGAGCGCGCGTTGCAGCCGTTCCTGGAAAACCGGATAACCAAACCGGGTGGCGCGCTCTCTGATTTGTTTCGGATTCCATTGATGTTGCAACGCCCAAACAAGTTGCGTCGCGATCTGCCGGATGTCGCCGGGATCGACCAGCACACCCGACGTGCCATCGATGATCTCGGGAACGGCTCCGGTGCGCGCGCCGAGGCAGGGTTTGCCATGGGCCATGGCTTCCAAAAACACGATTCCGAAGCCCTCGCCGCTGCTCGGCAGCGCGAACAGGTTGCAGTCGCGATAGGCCGCGCGCAGGTGGTCATCGTCCAAAAACCCGGCAAACTCCACCGTGCCGGTCATTCCCAGCCGGGCGGCCAGTTCTTTCAGGCTCGGTAGGTCGCTGCCGGTGCCGACGATGCGCAGGCGGGCTGCCGGCACGGCTTGGCGCACCGCCGGCATCGCCCCAATCAGATGATCCATGCCCTTGTAGCGTTCCCGGGCGTCCAGCCGGGCAACCGTGAGGATCACAGGCGCTCCGCTGCCCGGCGCGCCATCGGACAAGGCCTGGTCAAACAGGGGATCAAGGGCGTTGGGCACGACGACGAACCGCGAGTCGGGCAGCGCAATCCGCCGCTGCACCTCGCGTCGGGTATAGTCACTGACGCACAGGATGCGCCGCGCACCACGCAGGGCGAGTTTCTCCATCAGCGTGTACGGTCGCCACACCTCGATGCCGTGCGCCACCAGATAATACTGCAACCGGGGATGGAAACATCGCGCGAGCCACGCCACGATCAGTTGGCCCAGGTGTCCGCAAATCACGCGGTCGGCCCCGGATGCCCCCCGCACCGCGTGCCAGACGAAGGCTGCCTTGCTGCGGTTGCAGGCCTGCCGGAGAGCCAGCCGGTCGTTGGCGTAGCGTTGCAGCAGCGCCGCCGGAAACTCACGGTCGTTCAGCACGACAAGGCGCACTTCATCGCCGGTTCCGGCCGTCTCGCACAGCGCCTTGAGGTAGAGGCGCATGATGCGCTGGATGCCGCTCTCGCGGGCAAACAGCTCGGGGCACAGCAGCAGGGTTTTCATGCCGGGAACCGACAGTTCAGAAAGGCAATCAGCACGGCCAGGCTCCAGACGCGCGACCACTCGCGGTCATCCCTGCCGGCGAGGAAACTCCGCCAGAACGCCTGCACGGGCGCGGCGTCGAGCAGGCCGGTGCGCGCAACGGAGGTCGCCGCAAAGGTGTCGCCCAGGAAGGGCTGCAACTCGCGACGCATCCAGACGGAGAAGGGCAGGGTGAAGCCGTGTTTTTCCCGCCGGCGGATTTCCTCCGGCAGGACGCCGCGCAACGCGCCGGCAAGGGCGGATTTCGCCTGACCGCCGCCGGCCTTGAAGCGGGCGGGTTGCGCCCACAGCCACTCAATGAAAGGACCGTCGATGAACGGCACGCGCAGCTCGAGCGAGTGCGCCATGCTCATGACATCGCTGTCGCGCAGGAGAACGTCGGCCATGTAGGTGCGCAATTCCCACGCGCTGATGGTCTGGAAGGGGTCGGCGCCGGCCAGTTCGCCGCGCAGCCCGGCGAGGCGCGGATGGTGGAAAAACGCGCCTCCGATCATGGCGCGCGCGTCGGGATGCAGCAGCGAATGGCCGAGAGCGGACGAAAACACCCGTCGCTGCAGGGAGCACAGGTCGTGCAAATCGTGCGCCTGCGTGAGGAAATCGGCCACCTTGCGCCGGCGGACGTCGCCGCGGGCGAGCCGGCGCGTGACGGCCTCACGCGCTGCCGCCGGCAGCATCCGCCAGACCGGCAGCACGCGCGCGATACGCGGCAGATCGCGGAACGATGGATAACCTCCAAACAGCTCGTCGCCGCCCAGGCCGGAGAGCGCCACCTTCACACCGCCGGCGTGCGCCGCCTGGCTCACGTAGTAGGTGTTGATGCCATCGCCGGTGGGCTGATCGAAGGCGTGCAGAAGGCGGTCGAGGTCCGCAACCACCTGCCGGCCGGTGAGAACGGTTTCGTGATGTTCGGTGCCGAGCGCGTCCGCGGCGCGGCGGGCATGATCGGCCTCCGAGAAGGCGGTCTCCTCGAAGACAATGGAGAACGTCTTCAGCCGCGCGGCGCCCGCGCGCGCCATCAAGGCGACGATGCCCGAGGAATCGAGTCCGCCCGAGAGAAAGGCGCCCACCGGCACGTCGGCGATGCGATGCGCCTGGACGGTGTCATCAAGTCGCGCGCCCAGCTCGCGACGGAACTCCTCCGCCGTGCGGCAGGCGGTGGCAGCCGCGCCGGCCGCCGGAAACCGCCACCACTGTTTCACTTCAAGCCGGCCGCCAGCCAGGCGGGCGCATTCGCCCGGCCGCAGGCTGGCCACGTCCTCGTAGATGGTGCGCGGAGCCGGCACCGCCAGGTACGCCAGATATTCCGCCACGGCGCGCACGTCGATGCGCCGCGCCACCACACCGGAGGCGAGCAGGGCGTTGAGTTCCGAGGCGAAGGCGAAGCGCCCCTGCGCGCTGTCGTGATGATAATAAAGGGGTTTGATGCCGAACGCGTCACGGGCGAGGAAAAGGCCTTGGGCCGGCTCGTCCCAAACGGCAAACGCAAACATGCCGCGCAGCCGTCGCAGACAATCCTCGCCCCAGCGCACGAACGCGGCGAGCAGCACCTCGGTATCGCACTGCGACCGGAAGGGATAGCCGCCGGCGGCGAGTTCGGCGCGCAATTCCCGGTGATTGTAGATGCAGCCGTTAAAGATGAGGTGATAGCGACCGCAGGCGCTGGTCATCGGCTGATGTCCGCCCGCCGGGTCGATGATCGCGAGGCGACGCATGCCAAGCGTCGCCGGCCCACGGCTGATGTCGCCGTGATCGTCGGGGCCGCGGTGCTGCATGGCGACGCACATGCGCGCCACGGCGACACGCCGCTGTTCGTCAGAGTCGTTCGGACTGACCAAACCCGCGATGCCACACATGCGGAAATTAATGAAAGCTTCGCCGGATCACTTCCGGTGGAAGCAACCGGCAGGGGTGCAACTTTATGGCGTTGCGAACGGGCAAAACATGGCTGGGGCGTCAGCCCCGGCCTTTTCCAAGCCCTAGGCTGGACGCAACTTTCGCACGTTACGAGCCGGTTTTGAGGTAGTGGGTCTGTTTAGGTTGGTTGGGCTTTAGGCCCAACACCGAAACCATCGAGGTCCCTCTGTCGGGGATAAACCCCGACCTACAGTTACCGCACAATTCAAGCAAACTGACCCACCACCGGTTTTGATCCAGCTCAGGCACAGATTGAACGGGCGACTTCGCGGGCTTTGTCCGCCGAGACGAGCTTTTCCACCAGCAGCAGTCCGAAATCCAGCGCCGTGCCGGCACCGCGTGAGGTGAGGATGTTGCTGTCGGTGACCACGCGCTGGTCGGCGAGGATGTGGGGCAGCTCGCCCGCGACGGAAAAGTGGGCGGTGTAGCGGCGGCCGTCCAGCAGGCCGGAGGCGTTGAGCACGGTGGGGGCCGCGCAAATCGCCGCGAGCCACTTGCCCGCGGCGGCATGCCGCTCGACCACGGCGCGCACCCGCGGGTCGGCGCGCAGGTTTTTCACCCCCGGACCGCCGGGGATGAACAACAGGTCGAAAAGGTGGTCGCCAATCTCGGAGAGGGCGGCGTCGGCGTGCGTCGTAATGCCGCTGCGGCCGGTGACATGACGATGATCCGCGAGCGAGGCGACAGTCACTTCGACGCCGGCCCGGCGCAGGAGGTCGACGGGGGTGAAGGCCTCGATCTCCTCAAATCCCTCGGCCAGCAGGGTGAGAACGGTGGGCATGGAGAACAGAAACCACTAATTCACGCCAATGAACACTGATTTTTTTGAATCCATTGGCGGCGATTAGTGTACATTAGTGGTTCCCACAAAAACATGGAATCCCTCCACGGCAAACGTCTGGTGATCTTAGGTTGCGGCTATGTCGGCACGGCGGTGGCCTGCGAGGCGCTCCGGGCGGGCCTGAGGGTGGAAGCGCTCACGCGCAATCCCGGGCGGGCGGAGGAGCTGGCGGCCCTGGGAGTGCCGACCGTGGTGGACGACCTTGCGGCGGACACCTGGCATGGACGCCTCGCGCCGGGCGCGGATCTGGTGTTGAACTGCGTGAGTTCAGGAGACGGAGGACTGGACGGTTATCGCCGGTCGTATGTCGAGGGCATGCGCTCCATCCTCACATGGGCGCACCGCGATCCGGTCGGCACGGTCGTCTATACGAGCAGCACGTCGGTTTATCCACAGGACGGAGGCGTGGTGGTCGACGAAGAGGCGCCGACGGAGGGCGCAGACGAGACCGGACGGATTCTGCTCGAGGCAGAGGAATTGTTGCGCAGGGGGAGTAGCGCGTGCGGCCGCTGGTTCATCCTGCGGCTGGCCGGCATATACGGGCCGGGACGCCATCACCTGCTCGATCAGGTGCGTGCGGGAACCGCCGAGATCGCCGGAAGTGGCGCCCAGCATCTTAATCTCGCGCATCGTGACGATATCTGCGCGGCGGTCTTTGCGGCGTTCACCACGCCTGCGTCGCTGCCCGGCGGCATCTTCAACGTGGCCGATGACGCACCCGCACCGAAAGCCGAGGTGGTGCGATGGCTGGCGGAGCAGCTTGGCCGGCCGGCGCCGCGTTTCACTGGCGGCGCAGGCAGCGCGCGCCGCGGATTCGCCGCGCCGCCGGACCGGCTCATCAGTAATGCCAAATTCAAGGCGCAGCTTGGCTGGCAGCCGCGGTATCCCTCGTTTCGCGAGGGTTATGCGGCGCTATTAAGTGCTTGAAGAACGCCCGCGCTTGGGAACCACTAGCATTCTTCCGCGTGAAACCGGGGACTTGGAATCCCGAACGCTGAACCCAGAACCCAAAACCCAAAACTCAAAACCCATTTTCCCCATGCCCGGTGTCGGCACGCTCCTCAAACAAGCCCAGAAGATGCAGCGCCAGATGGAGGCGGTCCAAGCGCAGCTCGAAACGAAGGAAATCGACGTCACGGCTGGCGGCGGCGCCGTTTCCATCAAGATCAGTGTTTCCGGCAAGTTCCTTTCGCTGAAGCTGGATCCCGAGTTTCTCAAGGAGGATGCCAAACTGGTCGAGGAAACCCTGCTGCTCGCGATGCAGGACGCCGCGAAGCAGGCCAAGGAACAGTACGACGCCGAAATGCAGAAGATCACCTCCGCCTTTAAGGTGCCGGGGTTTTGAGGGCGAGGCCCTCAACTGGTTTTGGGTTCTGGGTTTTGCGTTTTGAGTTGAGTCTCCAACCCAAGACCCAAAATCCAAAACTCAAAACCGACACGCCATGACTCCCGCCTTCGAAAAACTCCAGAAGCACCTCAAACAACTTCCCGGGCTGGGCTATCGGTCTTCGGAACGCATTGCCCTCCATCTGCTCGTCGAGCGTCCGGAGCGGCTGCCGGCGCTCGTCACGGCGTTGCAGGAGGCGGCTGCGGCCGTGCGGCGCTGCGTGCGCTGCGGCAACCTCGCGGAAGGCGAGCTCTGCGAGATTTGTGCCGACAAAAAAAGGCCGGCCGGCGTGGTGTGCGTTGTCGAGCAGGTGCCCGACGTGGTGGCGATTGAGCGTTCGGGCGCCTTTCGCGGCACCTATCATGTGCTGCACGGCAAGCTGTCGCCCATGCAGGGCGTCAACCCCGAGCACCTCAACGTGGCGCGGCTGCTGGCGCGCATCGAGGCCGGGGAAATCAGCGAACTCATCCTCGCGCTTTCCAACGACGTGGAGGGCGAGGCCACCTGCCACTATCTGGTGAGCCGCGTGCCGGCGGGCAAGGTGAAGATCACGCGCATCGGCTTCGGCCTGCCGAGCGGCGGCGGCGTGCTCTATGCGGACTCGGTCACGCTCAAGAGCGCGCTGGAGGGGCGGCGGGATTATTCGTAGTTTGGATCGCGCCGACCGCGGCTCTGCCGCCAAAGCGGGAACGAGACATTGAGTTCCTCACGCAAAGTCCGCCAAGGACGCGAGGGAAGGTTTTGTGATACAATCAATCCAGACCGTTGCGCCCGTTGCGCCCGCGGCGTGAGGCATAAGACATCGCCCTGGACTTTTTCGTGGTTAGCAAGGACGTCCGAAGTCCTCACCTCAATACTTCGAGGTTGCGGCACGGGCCGGAATGGCTTTTATCCGACGACGGTTCTTTGCGGGCATCGTATATCGGTAATATGCGAGCTTCCCAAGCTTGAGAGGAGGGTTCGATTCCCTCTGCCCGCACCACTTTCAGAGGCGAGCTTGGGACGTCATACAAAGCTCATACACAATAGAGCCCCCCTCTAAGTACAGCGCCCGCCCCGCGCATTCGCTCTAGGTTCAAACCGCCCGCCATCCTCTACCGTGCCGCCCCGAGATCGGCTCGCCTGGGGCAACGGACGCATGCACAGGGCCAAGAGATCGCCGAGAATGGTTGACCAAGACGCAGAGGCGGGCGAATCCAAGGGAATGCGGTCAAAGCCCACGCCAGCCACAAAACGCATGAAAAGAAGGATCGCGGCTATTTCCCGCGAGATCCAGGAGATTGAATCCCTTCTTCATCCCGATTCGGGTGGCGACCTGTCGCAGCAGTATTTTGTTCTCGAGCAAAAGAAGACCCACCAGATCCGCGGAATCGTCTTGGAGTTTCACCTCGCAATTGAAGACCTAATTACCAGTTGGCTAAAGGGTCATTTGCTCAGCCAAGGCGCAGTGCAACAGCGAACCACCCAACGTGCTCGAGGCATGCTCGCGACAGTACTATACAGTTTGCTCGAAGGTCCCCGTTCGCTCGGTTTCGATCGCAAACTTGATTTGGCCGAGGGCCTGCACCTCATCAGCAAACGACTCCACGAAAGACTCACGGAACTGAATGTGATTCGTAACAGATGCAGTCACAATTGGGTGCTTGATATTCCCATCAGGAAAGGGATTAAACGAGACCAGCCCAAAAGGCGCCTTGTTCAATATAAGAACCGAGACCTCTTCGCGCTGTCCGTGATAAAGGAGTTCGAGCGCGAATACGGACGCATCTACTTAAAGCTGTGGCTTAAGATCAATGCATGATTTGCGAGCGGCCCAGAAAAAATTAGGACCTCACCTCATTTGCTTGGTGCCGGGGTTTCGACCTGCGGGCGCCCCAGTTCCATTTCAATCGTCATTTCCTTGCCGTTGCGAAGTAAGCCAATGCTGACCTTTTTGCCAGCACGAGCAACGGTCTGGGCACGGAAGTTCTGATCGGTGGTAATCTGCTCCCCGTCGATTGTGAGGAGAATATCGCCTGGCAAAATGTTGGCCAAGAAGGCCGGGGTGCCATCAACAACGGTGACAATGACCACCCCAGTGTTCCGCTGCAGCTGTTGGCGTTGGTTTGCATCTAACGGCACCCAATTCGCACCAAAGACGAAACTGCGTTTACGGTAGAACATGGCAACATACGAATACCGATCAATGTTGTAAGGAACGTAGTTCGTGCTGAACGTCCCGGATGTCATAGTGGTGGACTGGCCAGAGTAATTCGCCGTGCCGTAAGCGTAGGTGCCCTGGCTGCTAACAGCGTTGGCATTGACCTGACCAGATGAATACGTTGTCGCTACCTGGCCGGGCTCATAGTTCACGATCGGCACGACCCCCGAAATAGTGCGCGCGAAGGCAGAGGTGACCAAGACGACATCCGCTCCAAGCTCTTTTGCCCTCTCGCGAATTTCCGGCCCATAATCTTTAGCGGTGCCCTCGAAACTTGCGTAACCTAGGCACGTATAGCCCATGGACATCAGCTTTCTCTCGCCAGCCTGCAGATCGCTTCGAGGAGCACTCACGATGTCCGTACGACCGGAGTAAGGGTAAAGCTGTGTCGTATCTTGCGGAGTAATAAGGTTGGTGTAATACTGCGTGTAGGGGTTCTGGCAGCCAGCGAGGGCCAACAAGACACCGCACGCGAGGGGAATGTAGCGAAGGCTCATGGGGCGGGGTGTTGAAAACAGGGAAAATGAACAATCTTGGATACCAAGCTAGGCGAAGCTAGTCAAGGGGACTAAGACCGTGGCGCGTTTCCCTGTACTGAAACCCCCAGATCACTCTCAAAACCGCCCGCGCGTGCCAACTTGCGCTTGGCGCACCCTGACGACGAGGCGATGATCGAATAACTGCGGGCGATTCACAGCGGCGAGATGCCGGAGGAATATGACCCCGAGACCGGCCACGCTTACCCTCAGCTGCGAGTCTGGCGCCATGAAGTTGAGTGGCAGGAGGTCTGGATCATCGAACTCACCGCGTAAACGTTTTGGGCTCGCGAAATTTCATTTCGTGGATGAAAATGCTTCATCGCTATGCAGCTGTCGTTGCCCAATTCATTGACCGAACGCGATCTTGAGACCGCACTAAAAGAGTTCGACGATTTGTCCGGCGACGTACTGCGATCCGATCACCGTACATTTAAGGACAACCTTGCCATGCTGGTCAAATTCCAGCGTGAAAGCCCGTTCGCCCAGGTTATCTACAATGATATCGCAGGGGCTGCCGATTACGCCAAATTCATCGCTAAGGCCACCGCGTCTGTTGGTGGCATGGTCGGAAGCGGGAGGTTGCCATGGCCGCTTGATGCAAAGGGTCGGCTGTATCTCCAAACGAGTCTATTGACTGAATTTGTCGAAGGAAAACGGGATGTCCTCGAATTTGCTATCAATTTTTATTACGTAAGCACCCGCCTCGATGACAACGTCGCAAAGCTGAATGAACAATTGGTGCGCCCATACGTGCGCGAGTATCGAAAACTTCTTGCCGCGCTTGTATCAAATCTAGCGAAGACACCCACACAACCAGCGCCGGCCAATAATCGATGGATACTGGATGTCTTAATCAGTCACTCCAGCCGCGACGACGATCTCGCAGAAGCTCTCGTCAGCCTGCTGCGTTCGGCACTCAATCTGCCGCCAGATCGCATCCGCTGCACGAGCACACCGGGAACCAAACTTCCGGTCGGCGCGAACACTGATACCCAAATTAAGGCGGAAGTCGGACAATCAAAGGTATTCGTCGCGATCCTGACACCAACGAGTCTCCAATCTGCTTATGTGCTTTTTGAATTAGGTGCGAGGTGGGGAAAAGATCTAGTTCTGAGCGCGTTGTTAGCCCGAGGCGCCACCCCGGAATTCTTGGGCGGACCGATGAAGGGTATCAACGTGTTGAAAGCCACCGAAGAGGCTGATCTTCACCAATTCATCGAAAATGTCGCCGACCAGCTCGGCATGAGGTCGAATTCTCCCGCCTCATACCTCAAAGACTTGAAAGCATTAGTGTCGGCGGCACAGAAGCCGGCAGCAGAAGGGGCGGAGCCTGCCTTGCAGACGGCCGCGAGCGCAGGAGCGCCTACCGGCCCAATAGTGACGCCGGCGAGCGTGCAGGAGTTGTCGCGTCACGAGAAGGTCCTAATAAAATTGCTCGGGACGCACATTAACGGCCAGCTTAGCAGTTATTTGGCGAATTTTTTTCGAAGTATTGGCGCAGTACGGTTGCGGAACTTGCTCGATGCTGCAATCAAGCGCGGCTGGATCACCGAGCAGAATGTGGACACTCGCGCAGGGCTTACCCGATTTCAGCTCACACCCCAAGGTCGTGAGGTCTGGTCAATGTTGAGGCAAGGCGACGGGCCTGCACACCACGAGTAGCGCGGCGGCTCCGGGTCGAAAACACTCGCAGCGGTTTCGTTCAACGATATTCACGTCATGCCCACGACCCCTTCCCAGTGAGGGCGGGGTCTGGTGGGCGGCGCTGGTGGGAAAAAGATGCCGCCCCGCTCCCTCGATCGAAGAAAACCACCGCCCGAACGATGGTAAAACGACCGACCTTGGAGCAAGCGGGACGGCAAGGGGACAGAAATGGTCATGCCGGCGGCCGGGCTTTTGCATCCTGCCAATTGCAGCCCGCCAGAACTCAAGTGACTTCTTCTGGTCGGAACGGCTGAGGTAGGGGCGCGCCTTTGGCGGCGGCGGCGCAAACTGCCTCGAATCTGGTCAACGCCGGCCGGGCATGTCTCTCCAGAAAATCATTAACGGCCATGAACGGCCCGCATGAAGCCGCGACATACTCGATTGAGGGAACAGGCCACCCGCCTGCGCTTTTGGGCAACAAAAGCTCCGGCGCGGATTGATTTTTCACTCGCAGGAGGAGATGGCCGGCCAGGGAATTTTCCCGGGGTGGGGCGGAACCCGTGACCACACCTTCGGCTGCCTTGGGAGACACTGAGGGAATCCACCCAACATGGTCTGGGGGATTTCAGCCAATGATTTGAGGGGAGGGCCGGATACCGGAAAACGCCGTGGCGGTTACGCTGGGGGCATGTTGGTTCACCGGCCAGTGTGCCGAAGCCTCCTCGTGAGCACAGCATTGCTCGCGCGGGCGGTGGCGTCGAAAGTGCAGACGGGGAACATGACCCACGACGCGTCGGACACCGCCGCGTCGGCGTAGTGAGCTGAAAGGAATTCAACATCTCGAACGCGGCCTTCCCTCGCTGGAAGCGTCAGTTCGGCCAGAATGGGCCTTAACGAGGCCCACCGGCTCCAAGAGCTGGAGAAGGAGAGCAACTCTGGGCCCTCACCTAGGCTCGGGTGGTTATCGAAGACTTCCGCGCACCTACCACACCCAGCGGCTGCATAGCAAACTTGGCTGCGGCAGCCCGGGCCCGCTTCGCGGCGCAATTACTCCCAACCCCGGCTCCGGTCGGCCTACGGCTTCCCTCCGTCTGAGATGGACAAACCCCATCCACTACATCGACCGCAGATAACCGCCCAGATTAACACTCCGAGTGGCTCGGAAAAGTGAGTCCGGTCACTTGGGCAACGGCTAATACACTGGGCGCCGTTGACCATTGCGTCCATGTCAACCGTCTTTTTTACCTTTTCACGTTCCGCCGCGGCCCTGGGCCACAAGGCCACGTGCCGCGGACGCACCCAGAGCCAGACGTCCGCGCCGGCCCGCCAGACACGGCGCTCTGCCTACACGCTGGTCGAGGTCATGATTGGCATGGGACTCTTTGCGATCCTGGCCGGCAGCCTTTTCTCGTTGACGTGGATAGTGCGCTCGGCCTCCGAGGAAAATGTCTACAACACCATAGCCCAGGTCATGGCCCAATCCTACATGGAGCAACTGCGCGGTGTCGCCTACCCCACGTTGCAGCAGGCGGCCAACAGCACGACCGTGGCCATTCCCCTCGTGAATTCGAGCGGCAACCCGGTGACCGACACCGCCGGCAACCGCATCACGAACGGTGATGCGAACTGGGCGCAGGAGACGGTCTACCTGGATCAAAGTGCGACCGGCAATCCGATCCAACCCATGAACTTCAGCTTCAAGGTGACACTGACCGACCTGACGACGGTCTCGCCGGGCCCCGGGAACGGCAGCAAGCCAGTCAGCGGCATTGAAGCCGTGATCACCTTTCAGTGCAGCTACAACTTCGGCATCTTTCGAACCTATCGTGGCAGCCTCCGCTCGGTGATCTCCGCCGTGCCCACCTATTAGCATCACCATGACGCCCCGCGCCCGCCCGTCCGCCGCCTTCACCCTGACCGAGATCATGGTCACCGCGGTCATCATCGGTCTCATCCTGATCGGGGTGCTCCCGTTCTTTCTCGCCAACTCCAAGAGCCTTTTTGTCAGCGAGCAGAAGTTGCTCGTGAACGGGGATTTGCGCGCCTTCACCAACGCGATGATCCAGGACGTGGAAAGCGCGAGCGGCTTCATGCTCTATCAAAGCTTCTACAGCCGCACGCTCAGCGACGGGACGGCGGTCAACCGGGACATCAACGGCGATGGCGTGATCGACGTCGCCGACCGCATGCAATCTGGCCAGTCCGGCGACTTTCTCGTCCTCGTGTACTATCAGGATCCATTCTACGACTCGCGGTTTTACGACGACGACCCCGATAATCAGCCGACGCTGGGCAGCAGCACAACGGTCAGCCGCATCGTGGCCTACTGGCTCGCGCCAAACCGGAACTATCTAGGGGAGACCGCGCTGTATCGCTTCGATACGGATCAGTTCAAGGGAGTCGCCTCCACTTGGATGACGCCGTGGGGCGCCACCTTTCCCGCCACCTTGGGCAGCGGCGTCACCGTGGAGTCGCTCCTGCCCCCGGCCGTCGAGTCTGCCGCCACCGATGCGCACTACGCGGCGGTCGCTCTTAACAATCTGCAGGGACTTTCGAGCAACCTCAACTTTGTCAACTATCAAGGACGGAGCGTCTTCGTGCGCTCCCGGATTCTCCATGGAAACCAAGCCAAACGTGTCACCAACATTTACAATTTCACCGTCTCTCCGCGGGGTTGATCCGCGGCGCTGCGAGCACGGCTCGGTCATCGCTCTGGTCGTGGTATTCACCGCCGTGCTGGCACTCATCGCGGCCGGGCTGCTGAACTATACGCTCTCCGAACGGCGGATCACCAAGCGGTTCAAGCTCAATCTCGAGGCCCAGAACTCGGCCGATGCCGCCCTGGAATACGCCGGCGCGGAACTTATTCAACGTTTTGACGACAGCCGCAGCTTCGGCACCGCGGACCTGACCAGTGCTCCGATCAAGGCCCTCGTGAACCGCCGGGCCACCCTGTACTCCACAGCCACCACCGATTACGACGATGTGGTGGCCAGCACCGTGCAATTGTGGGCCAGCCAGATCAGCCAGGGTACCCAGCAATATGTTGATCCCAGCGACCCCAACAATGCCTTCGATCCCCTGCGCGGGCAGCAGGTGAGTGTCCAGGCCGTGCGGTTGCTCGGGCAGGGCAACGCCCAGGACGCCGCCGGCAATTCGCTGACGTCCTACGGCGGCGCCGAATTCGAGGTTCGTGATGCCTCCCTGTTCAATTATGCGATCTTTTATAACATGACGCTCGAGTTCCAGCCGTCCCCGCCCATGACCGTCAGCGGCCCGGTCCGGAGCAATGGGGATGTCTATCTCACCACCGACACCTCGCTCACGTTCCTCAGCACGTTCGCCACGGCCGGCAAGTTTTACTCCGTGCAATCGACCCAGGGCCGGCCGACCGGGCAGAACATCTATTTCACCAACGGCCTGACAGACAGCAGCGGTAATCTGCTCACGGTCGGCATCGACAGCCCCCTCCTGCCTGATGGCACCCACTTGAACACCTGCGTCGACTCCAGCCTCAATTCCCGAGACAGCCGCTACCAATTCAACGACGTGGCGGTGCAACTCTGGAAAGCTTACGTGGCGGACGCGAGCATGGGGATCCAGCCGGCGAATCCGCCCGGCGTCACCGATCCGACGACAGCCCACAAGTTGATCGAACCTCCCGACACCTCGTCGAGCGCTGATCCCAACATCGAGGAGCAGAAATTCGCCAACAAAGCGGGACTCTACCTTGTCGTACAACAGAATAACGGCACGGTGACCGCGTTCAGCAACGCCCAGGATGCCAGCTCCTACAAGGCCGCCGTCACTGCCGGCACGGTCGGCAGCTGGCTCACCACCGTCCAGAATGGAGCGACCGAGCCGAACAGCCACCGGATCCTCGCGCTGCCCACCGGCGCCGTCAAATCGAACCGCGTTATGTGGGACAACCGCGAGAACAAATGGGTCAACACGGTGGACATCGACGCCGGGACTTTGCGGACGGCGGTCAATTCGACCTCATCCACGCCGATCGCCTCCCTGATCACGGTGACCACCGGCACCGGCAGCCACACGACCACCGTGCCGTGGAGCCTGGATCACAACGGCGCCAGCAGTTCCGCCAATGTTGACCCCAACGACCAGGGCTGGAACGGCGTCGTCTACGTAGACGTGATGAATCCCGCCAGTGGCCGGAGTACGACAAGCGATGTTTCTGGCGTCGGCACCCAGACCGGCAGCGAAACCGCCGTCCGCCTGGTTGATGGCTCGCAGCTGCCCAACCGGGCCCAAACCAGTTCGGGCACGGCGGACGGTTTCACGGTGGCGACCAACGCCCCGGCCTATGTGGTCGGCGACTACAACGCCACCTATTCCAGTTCGGACAGCCCGACCACCCCTCGCACCAACGAGTCGCCGGCCTCGATCGCCGCGGATTCCGTCAATATTCTTTCCAATGCGTGGTGGAAATCCTCCTCCAAGCTGCCGGTAGGCGACGGCAACAACCTGCCCAGCAGCAGCGCGCCCACGGCCACCAACACCGAGGTTTCCGCGGCGTTTCTGACTGGCATCGTGGAGACCTCCGGCGATGGCGCCGGCACGAGCGGCGCGAACAGCACCTATTCGGGCGGCGTCGAGAATTATCCCCGCTTCCATGAGAATTGGAGCAGCAAGACCCTGCTTTATCGCGGGTCGATCGTCGCCCTGTTCGATAGCCGGGTGGCAACCGGGCAATGGATCCATGCGCGCTACAACCCGCCGAACCGCACCTGGGGTTTCAACAGCCTGTACGGCACGCAACGCCGTTTCCCCCCTGGCACTCCGATCTTGCGCACCTATCGCCGAATCAACTATCAGCGCCTTAACGCCGCCCAGTTCCAGGCGCTCAAGAGCAGCACGACATTCAACTACACGCTGATGCAGTAACCTGACTTCAGAAAGGAGCGAGCTTCCCCTCCACCGGACTCATCCAGTTTGCAGCGCGAGCCGATGGCGGCCGGAACATCGTGGAGATCTGCCGAGAGCAAAACAGCTCGGCGGTGACGATCCACCGTGGGAAGAAAAAATTCGGCCAGATGGACCTCAGCGAGGCCAAGCGGCTGAAGGCGTTGGAGCGGGAGGCAAGCGCCAGGTGCAGCGACTGCGCCGGGCCGAGGGCCGGCGGGTGCCGCCGACGAAGCGAAAGATCGCGCGCCGGCTCCCACTTGATTTTGTACCCTATTTGGGTTGAGCGACGGGAGCCGGCGGGCGCCGGTTCTTCAGCGCCGCGTTCCACCGCTCGATATTGGCGGCCTGTGCCTGGAAGAGGGCGTCGGTGGGGTCGAGGATTTCGATCCGGATGATCGTATCGCCTTTGGCGATCTGGTTGACCACGTCCTGGCCCATGGTCACTTCGCCGAAGACGCTGTGCTTGCCGTCGAGATACGGCGTGGGAACGTGGGTGATGAAGAACTGGCTGCCGTTGGTGTTGGGACCGGCGTTGGCCATGGAGAAGATGCCAGGCTTGGAGTGCCGGAGCGAGTCGTCGAATTCGTCGGCGAACTTGTAGCCGGGCCCGCCCCGCCCGGTGCCGGTCGGGTCGCCGCCCTGGATCATGAAATTCGGGATGACGCGATGGAAGGTGAGGCCATCGTAGAAGCCCTGCCGGGCGAGGTTGAGATAATTGGCGACGGTCATCGGAACTTTGCTCGCGAAGAGCGTGGCTTCGATATCGCCTTTGCTGGTGTGGAGGATGATGCGGATGTCTTGCACGGGCGGGTTGTCCGCCGCGCGGAGGGCCAGGGAGGTCGTGGCGAGCACCAGAGCGCCGACCACCCGACCGAGGAATGTGGAATGTTTCATAAGGGAATGTGGAAACAAGGGAGCGGGCCGCCCATTTTTTCAATGCTGATCTCGCGCGGAACCAGTGGGGTGGGAGGCCGATGATGCGGTGGGCATGCATTCAATGGCTTCGCCGTGCTCTAGCAGAGGACAGAATACAGAGGACAGAAGACAGAGGACAGAGAGTTCCACCGCCGGAGCTGTATTTCCTGCTGTAACTCCGCTGCCTCGGTCGGCGTGCGGCGCGATACGGCTGCGAAATCGGCCTTTCCGTTTGGTCTTGCTTTGGGAGGCAGTGATAGTGACGGATTTTGGCCGCAAACAGGAGGAAGCGATGAGCGCTGAGGAAAAACAGGATGTGTCCGGCAAAGACAAGACCCTCCAGAAGCGTTTTCGTCTGGTTGGAATCTGCCTCCTGGTCGCAGGCTTGCTTGCCGCCGCCGTGATCAACCAGCGGGCGGCGCCCGATGGCGGAAGCTCGGATGCGATCCTGTCTGGCGCAACCAAGCGTTACGAATACGAAATGGAACGCATTGGAGGGAAATCCAACGTGGTGGCTGCCGAGTTTAGGGACTGGTTCGGCAGCCTGTGGCACGGAAGGAGGCTGGCACGTACGCTGGTCGTTCTTTCCGTCGGAGGCTCCCTTGCGTGTTTCCTCTTGGCCCATCTTCTGACCTATCCACCTCCGCTGGACAACCGGACTGACGGCAACAATGTTTGAGGGAGCGACGGCCTGACGCGGCTCTTGGCTGTTTTGTTTTTCCATGTCCGGGAATCGGATTGATGCTCAAGGCAGTCCGTCAATTGATTGATTAAAGTAAACTCATGGGACGCTTTGCTTCCACCGTGCCCTACTATCGACGCTGCCGCGCGCCGTATCCGCCGGAGTTGTTTCGTCGCGTCGCCGGGGCGCTGCGTCTCGACGGTTCGCAGGCGCTGCTCGACCTCGGCTGCGGTCCGGGCCAGCTCGCCCTCGGCTTTGCGCCGTTCGTCCGGAGCGTGGCCGGGGTGGATTCAGAGCCGGCCATGATCGCCGCGGCCCGGGAGGCGGCGGCGGCCGAAGGCGTGGCGCTCGACCTGATCGAGGGCCGGGCGGAGGATCTGCCCGCCGGTCTCGGTCCCTTCGATGTGGTGACGATCGGCCGCGCGCTTCACTGGATGACTCCGGCGCCAACCCTCGCTTTGCTCGACCGATTCGTCCGCCCGCAAGGCTTCATCGTCGTCTGCGGGGCTTCTTCGGCCGAGGGGCCGGCAAATCCGTGGCTGGCCAGCTATGAGGAGTTCAGGTTCCGTGTGACCCCCGAGAAGGACCGTCGCAGATACTGGGTGGAGGCGGCCTCGTTCTTTGCCGGAAGCGCGTTTTCCCTCAGGGAAACCATATCCGTCCAGATCCGGCAGACCATCTCCGTGGACACGCTGATCGGCCGGCTGTTTTCAATGTCCAACACGTCCCCGGAAATGCTGGGCCCCCGGACGGACCAGGTTGGTGCCGAGTTGCGCGCTGTGCTGTCCCCTTTCACCGCCGCGGGCGAAACCATCGAGGAGATCGTGGAGGCCGAGGCGGCGATTTTGGCGAGACCGGCATAAGGCGCCTCTCCTGCCGATTTCTCGCCAGTTTTCGCCGATGACGGGAAAGCCATCCAAAGCACTTGCGATGGATGGTTTTTTGCGCACATTAACCCTCAATCCAAAGAATCCCATGAAGACCCTCCGTTTCCTCCTCGCGCTCACGGGCGCCTCCCTCCTGCTGTCCGGCTACGCCTTTGCGGCCGACAAGGATCAGCCGAAAGACCAGGACAAACCCAAGGCCGCCTGCGATTGCGGCAAAGACAAGGACGGCAAAGTCTGCGGCGTCGACAAGGACTGCTGCTGCACCGGCGCGAAAGCCACCAAGACTGACACCAAGGCCGACACCAAGCAGGACCAGCCCAAGCAGGACCAGCCGAAGCAGGACGAGCCCAAGAAGACCTGAACTTGGCGCCAATACTTTAGAAGCAAATCCCGTCTTCGATTTGTCGAGGACGGGATTTTTTGCGTCTGGATCTAACGCCAAGGCGCAAAGCCGCCAAGGAGATCAGTCGCTCGACCGGCGGCGGGCACTTGGCCGGTCGAGCAGCTTGACCTCACCACGCCGGGCGAGCGGTTGAGGGGTGTTTGCAACGTATTACGTTACAAACCATCTCGCGAGGGGAGCGGGTGGGGCGCGCTGCCTGCTCTGAGACAAGTCGAAGGGCTGGCCAGCAGAGCTGGACGCGCCGAGGCCGCTCCATCGGTTCGCGCAATGCGCGACATTGAATTTATCAACTCACGCGGCTGCGCGTGCGGCGCTACCATCGAGACGTTCACCACCGTCTCAACTCGCCAACATGACCGGCTCGGTGAACGCTGGCCTCAAACCCGATAACTGTAATGAAAACACTCGTGAAAAATACATGGACCGGGCTCGTCTTGAGTTTTGCCGTCGTCGTTTCGACCGCGGCTCAGGCCGCCGATGCGCCGGGCCCATCCTCGCCCGCAACCGACCAGGCGAAAAAGATCGAGCAGATGACAGCCCGAGGTCCGGATGCCTCGCTCACCGTCCTGCCCGTGGTACTCGGGGGCCAGCCGTTTGATCGCGTGACGGAGTTCGTCGCGCTCAGACTCGAACAGCAAGGACTGAAAACCATCGAGCTCGGGGCGACGGCCTTCGTTCCCGGCGAAGGAATCTCGATGGACCAATTGCCGGAAACTTTCGCCAATTTCGTCCGCCAAAATCCACCGGCGACCGAATACGTGTTGTATGCTGACTTCAACGGCAACCGCCAGTCCGGCCTGAACGAACTGCGGGCGATCGTCGCGGACCAAACCGGCGCAATTCTGTGGACGGATCATCTGACCGCCTCGGACGAAGCCTTCCGCAAAGCGGAGGCGCGCGAACCGATGACGATGGCGATGCTCCTGGTCGCGCGGCTCAGTCCGCAGCTCGGCCTGAACGCCGACACCGCCAAGGCCGCGAAGCCCGGAAAATTTGCGCGCTTGATGGATGAGCGCAGCGGATTGCCGCCGCAAGCGGAGCGCGACGCGCTTCCCGCGCGACTGCAAGCCATGATTGCCGCCAGTCAGAATGCGACGGTGGTCGTGATTCCCGTCGTTGCTCCGGATCACGGCGAAAACGAAGTGGCCGCCCGGATCGCGAAATTGATCGGCGACGCCCGGCTCTTCAAGTCGGCATCGATCCCCACTGATCCCGTCACCCTCCCACACCCGCGATCCGATCCCAACGAGATGAAAATGTTATGGGATCTGGCGAGAGAGCTCAGGGAGTACGTGCAAAAGAATCCGCCCCCGGCCGACTACGTCCTTTGCGCCGACTATCGTTTCAATGCCCAAAACTGGGAGCGGGGCTACGTGCATTTCGCCGTCTGTGACCGCCAGGGCGACTGGGTGATCGTCGACCTGCAGAACTCCCATCATCCCGATTACCAGAGCATCAAGCCGACCTCGACGGATCGCTGTGAGGAGCTCCTACTCAAACGGCTGCAAGGTTATCTGCGCCCGCGCGAACAGCCGAGCGGCACGTAAGCGGCGCCGGCCGGCCGCGGCGACCTCCCTCATGCCAAGGACGAGAAGTAGGCAAAGGATGAAATGCGTTGTTATGCCTTACGCAATGTCCGCAAAGGACGCAACGTAAGGGCATGTATCAAAACCATTCAACCCCCTTGCGTACCTGGCGTCCTTGGCGTGAGGGCAGCTGGCGTCCCTCGCGGACCTTGCGTGCGGGCTGGCCGGTGACGGCGTGTCTTCACGCCGTCTGCAACGGAGTTTTGGGGCAAAGGGTCGTCGTTACTTGCCGTCGCGCCCGGTCGTGGCCGACGCGGCTTTCTTGTCGTAAACCGGCAGCGGGCCCGAGTCGAGGTACTCCTCAAACTTGGAATTGCCGACGTGGACTACGGGCTTGAACTTGTCGGATGCGTTCACCCAGACCGGACGGCTCGTCACGTTTCCGATATACGGCGCCGCAATGGCGAGCATCGTCGGCAGTGTGTCCACCATCACCAGCCCGGGCGACGGGCAGCAAATCCGGGTCTGCCAGAGCTGCTTCGGATGCTTGGGTTCCTTCACGGGAAACTCGTAGCCGGCCAGCGCAATCACGTAGAGTTCTTCCCGCGCCACCTCCGAGATCGCCCGGGCGTCGGCATCGAAGAGAGTCAGGCCGGGATACAACGTATCCCCAAATTCGGCGGGGTATTCGGAAACCATGCCGAGCTTGTCGCCCCCGAGAAACCGTATCATCTGCGTGCGGTTGAGTTGGATGTCGGGCAGATGGGGATCATCCGGGTTGGGCATCACATCGGGGTTCAGCGTCCCCCAGGTGAAAATGAGCATCTGGGTCGGTTGGTGGTCGGTATCCGCCGGCAGAAAGCCGTCCTTGGCCAGAACCTTCACGATGATCCGGACTATCTGCTGCGGCACGGGCAGCTTGTCGCCTCCCATCGTGGGGCCGAAATCGTGGTAGCCGGCGCTCAGCGCCGTGTAATAGACGGGATCGGACGGCGACGGGGCACGCCGCAGCGCCCCCGTTGGTGTGACCTCGGTCGTGGTGATCACCTGCACCTCGTGGTGAAACAGCCATTGAAGAAATCCTGCCGGGAAGGCCGGCGCCGCCGTGAAGAGGAACACGCCGGCGGCCAGTGCGGCGCGCCAGCCGGCCCGGCCCGGCCCGGCGTGGGCCGGTGGTTCGGCAAAGGTCGAAAAGGGCCGGTGGGTCATGTGGGCGGAGAGTTAGCGTTTTTTTCAGCCCGACGCAACCGGAGGATGAATGCCGGGGGAACCGAATCGCTCCGGCCGTTCCCAGCGTTCGGTTGTCATCATGGCACCTTCGACGACGCTTTGCCGCAAACGCCAGTTACGGAAGGTTTGAAGACACGCCGTAATCACGTCAGCCGTACCGCCTCGCGGTAAATTCAGGCTTCATTTATTCTGCTCTATTTGATATTCAACGCGTGCGAGCGACATCACACGCCTCGCGCTGCTTTCACTGTTCATCGCCACCGAGCCCGGGCCGGGCGAATCCATCTCTCCATACTGCCCCACCGCGATTGTCTTTCACTGACAAATCAACCGCAGACCAAACGGAGAATTGATATGAACCCTCGCAACCTCTTCACCGACTTTTCCCCCTTATCCGGCCTCCGGTCGATTGCCGCGACGTTGGCGGCCTTGAGCGTGCTGCTGTCCGGCTGCGTTTCCACCAAGTACAAGATGGCGCGGGAGAATACGCCTCCGCCCATGCTGCTCAATCTTGCTGCCACGCAACCGCCGCTCGAGGTGGCGTTGAACATGGTCATCATCTACCAGGGCCCGGGATCGTGGAAGCGAACGGCGTTTTGGGACGAATATGTCGTCACCCTCCACAACCAGGGCGACCAGCCCCTGAGCATCGCTTCGGCGACGCTGGCGGATCCTGGCGGCGTCGACCGCGCCCCCGGTGTCGACCCCTGGGCCTTGGAAAAGGAAAGCAAGACCCTCGAGCGGAAATATCTCGACGCTGGCGTCGCCTTTGTACGCTACGCCGGAGCGGGCGTGGTCATCGTCGGCGTCGGCGCCGGCGCTAGTATAGTCGGCGCCGGCGGCATATTAGCCGCCGGTGCGGGCGCGGCGGCCGCCACGGCGGTCGTAGCGACCGGGGTCACGCTGCCGATGTATTACCTCACGGTGTGGGCCGTCAACAGTGACAACAAGGCTGGCATTGTGGCCGAGTTCAACCGCCGGCGCCTGGCCCTGCCGCTGACCCTCGCCCCTGGTGAGACGCGCATCGGCAGCCTCTTTTTCCCGATGGTGCCCAGCCCCCGCACGCTCAGCCTGCAGTGGTCGAGCGGCACCTCTGCCGGTGATCTCACGCTCCCGCTGGAATCCGTGCACGGACTGCACGTCAAGGCACCAGCCCCGGCTTCGACCGGCACGTAAGACGCCCCACTTTCCCCCTTTGACCCAACGAATGCACATGAAAACACTAACCCTCGTTGCCGTGCTGCTCAGCGCCTGCGTGCTGTTATCTGGCTACGCTTCCAGCAATTACCAGACGGCACAAGGAGGCACGTCTCCACTCGTGCCAATCAATCTGGCCACCGTCCAACCTCCTGTGGCAATGGTGTTGGACACGATCATCGCCTACGACGGTCCGGGCTCGTGGAAGCGGGAAGCGTTTTGGGACGAGTATGTCGTCACCATCTCCAACCAAGGCACCCAGCCCCTGACCATCGCCTCCGCGGCGCTGACCGATTTTGCCGGCACCAACCACGCCCCCGGCGCCGGCATGCAAGCCTTGGAAAAGCAAAGCGCGCTCCTCGAGCAGAAATATCTCGACGCCGGCGTGGCCTTCGCGCGCGACGCTGCACCGGCCGCGGTCACCGTGGGCGGCGGGGTCCGCCTCGTTGCCCCTGCTGGCGGCGTCACGGGTGCAGGCGCCGGATTGGCGGCCGTAGCGGCCGTAGTCCCGGTGCCGGCTTATTACGTCAGGAAGATCGTCAGCCTCAACAAGGACGACACCGTGGCCGAGTTCAAGCAGCGTCGCTTCGCCCTCCCGCTGACCCTCGCACCCGGTGAGGCGCGCGTCGGCAGCTTCTTCTTCCCGATGGTCCCCAATCCCCGCGCGCTCAGCTTGCACTGGTCGACCGGTACCTCTGCCGGTGATCTCACGCTCCCGCTTGAATCCGTGCACGGACTCCACGTCCAAGCGCCGGCTCCAGCGGCGACTTCTCCTCGTCCCTGAGATTCCCTGCGGGCGGAATCCTCCCCAAACCCAGTTACAGACGGTTTGAAGACACGCCGTCACCGGCCATCCCTCACGCAAGGTCCGCGAGGGACGCCGGCTACCCTCACGCCAAGGACGCCAAGTACGCAAAGGTTTGAATGGGTTTGATACATGCCCTTACGTTGCGTCCTTGCGGACGTTGCGTGAGGCATAACAGCACATTTCACCCTTTGCTTGCTTCGCGTCCTTGGCGTGAGGCATTATTTAGCTGGATCGCCATCCTCCTTCGCCAAGGCTACGGAGGACAGGCCAGCCCGTTCTGCTGGCCAGCCGAACGGGCCTCTCAACTTCGCTCTGCGAGCTACGATGGGCAGGCGCGATGACAAGCAAACTGACCCACTATTCCCCGCCGCGGGAAGGAATCCGCGCTGGGCGGCAAAAGCTCGGAATCGGGTTGTCAGCATTGTCAAAGGTGCTACCTTGCCGGTGCTCTTCCGACTGAATGGTTCGCGATGGCGGCGGGGCGCAAATCATATGGGTAATTTCAGTTATCGTGCATCGCTGGCCCACACACTGCAGGGAACGGAGGCTTTTATGAATGGAATCAACCGAATTATCAACCGCACGGGGCAGGGGCTGCGCCTGGTCGTGGCCGCCGGTGCCTTGGCCGGCCTTTGTGCAAAACCCGCAATCGCCGCTGATGCGAAGCCGGCGATGGATCCGCAGGCCGATGAGTTCCTGAAGCGGATGGGCGATTATCTGGCGCAAGCGCAGTCGTATTCGGTCACGGCGGAGGTGTGGCAGGATATCCAACTGGCCTCGGGACAAAGGATCCAGGCGAGCAGAACCATTGAGTTGCAGGTGCGGCGGCCTGATCGTTTCCACGCGGAGGTGCGTTCCACCCGCCACAGTCGCGGGCTGTTTTACGATGGCAAATCGATCACGCTGCTCAATCGCGTGAAGAATTTCTACGGCAGCATTCCGGCGCCGGGCACGCTGGACGAAGCGCTGGATGTGGCCTGCGAGCGGTTTGGCATCACCCTGCCGCTGGAGGACCTGATCGTCAGCGACCCCTATCGGAGCGCGATGCAGACGGCGGTTTCCGGGTCCGATCTCGGTCCGGTGACGGTGCTCGGGGTGCCCTGCGAGCACCTGGCCTTTTCGGAGGGCGCGGTCGACTGGCAGATCTGGATCGAGACTGGCGCCAAACCGGTGCCGCGAAAGATCGTGATCACCTACCGGGACGAGGAGGGTTCGCCGCAATATACGGCGATTTTGTCCCACTGGGACTTTGAGACCAAACTGCCCGACTTCCTGTTCAACTTCGAACCACCCGCGGGGGCGTCCGAGATCAAAGTGGAAGAAATCAAAGCCCAAAGCGAAGCGCACACCAAGGAGGGCCAGTAATCATGAACTTTGCCAATGCCACTTTTCTGAAAAGGTTGGGGGTCGGTCTGGCGGGTTTCCTGGTGGCCTTGCTGGCGGTTCACGCGCAACGGCAGGAGCCGGCGCGGGGGGGCGGCGGCCAACCGAGCCGCGCACCGTCGCAAGCAGCCGCACCGTCGCGCGCCGCACCGGCGCGCGCCGCCGCGCCCCAGCGGCCCGTCATGGTGGACCGCGCCAGCCATGGAAGCATCCGCCACGCGGACACGCACGTCGTGCAGCGGCCGGTGGCGGAGCGTCCGGCGTTTGAGGTCCGCCGCGATGTCGTCGTGCATCATGACGTGGACGTGGACGTCCACCGCGCGCGGTTCTGGAACGGCTTTGCCCAAGGCCGGCGGTGGGCGGCGCTGCCACTGGGATGCATCGCCCTGGTCGTGAACGGGGCGCCCTACTACTACGACGACGGCATCTATTACCAACCCGAGGACGGTGGGTATGCGGAAGTGTACCCGCCCGTGGGGGCGGATGTGACGGACCTGCCGGACGGGGCGATCGCCATCGAGGCGGGGAACCTGGTGTACTATTACGCGGGCGGCGCGTTTTACGTGCAGCAAGACAACGGATTCGTCATTGCCCCGACGCCCATTGGCGTGACGGTGCCGGAATTGCCGCCGGGGGCGGTGCAGGTGTCGGTCAAGGGCGCCGTTGCCTATCAATTCAACGGCATCTATTACCAGCCGGTGTTCGTGAATGGCGTGACGCAATTCCAGACGTTCATGCCGTGATCGGCACGGAGTGACGGGAACTCATCCGTTCTGCTGGCCAGTAGCATGACCGGCAGAATGTGCCCGGAGGCACGAGACGGGGACATGCGGCGGGACGCAGCTACTTACCGGATCGTCCGCCTTTGGGTGGAGCGGCCTGTTTTTCGATCACGGGCACCTGGGTCGAATCGAGGTACTCTTCGACCTTGGGAATGCCGATGTGGACTTCGGGCTTGAACTTGTCGGAGGCGTTCACCCACACCGGCCCGCTGGTCTCGCGGCCGATGTACGGCGCCGCGATGACGAGCATCGGCGGCAGCGTGTCAGCGAGCACCAGCCCGGCGGCCGGGCAGCTGATCTTGGTCCGCCAGAGCATCTTTGGATGCCTGGGCTGCTGCACGGGAAACTCGTAGCCGGCCAGTGCCGCCACGTAGAGGTTCTCCGCCGCCACCCTTCGAATCGCTTCCGCGTCGGAATCGATGCGGGTCAGGCCGGGTACCGGTGGCACCATCGAGTCGTCGAGGTATTCCGAGACCAAGCCGAGCTTGTCGCCGCCGAGAAACCGCAGCTCCCGCCCGTAGTTGAGCTGGGTGTCCGGCAGGTTGAAGTTCTGCGGGTTGGGCACCATGGCCAAGTGGTTACTCGGATAGGGCGTCATGTGGCTCACCGGGTTGGGCATGTCGTCGCGATACAGCGTGCCCCAGGCGAAGATGATGAGCTGGGTGGGGGGGGTGCCGGGCATCCGCCGGCAGATAACCTGCCTTGGCGAGGACGCGGACGATCGTCCGCATCATATCCTGCGGCACGGGCAGTTTATCTCCCGCCATCACCGCGCCAAAGTCGCGATAGCCGAAGTTCTTCGCCACGTAGTAAACCGGATCAGTGGGCGAAGGCGGCCGCAGCAGCACGCCCGCCGGCATGATGTCGGTCGAGGTGATCACCTGCACCTCGTGGTGATACAGCCATTGAAGCAATCCTTGCGGGAAGGCTGGCGCCGCCGTGATGAGAAACAGTCCGGCGGCCAGCGCGGCGCGCCAGCCGGCGCGGTCTGGACCTGGCTGGGCCGGCGGCTCGGCGGAGGTCGAAAAGGGCCGGCGGGGCATGTTGCCGAGGTGTTAGAGTTTTTCCGGGCCCGATGCAACCGAAGGATGGGTCCCCGGGGGCCATTCTCACGCCAAGGCGCTCTGCTGGCCAGCAGAGCCGCCAAGGACGCCGGCTAGCCTCACGCCAAGGACGCCAGGTACGCTAAGGTTTGAATGGGTTTGATACATGCCCTTACGTTGCGTCCTTTGCGGACGTTCCGTGAGGCATAACAACGCATTTCACCCTTTGCTTACTTCGCATCCTTGGCGTGAGGCAATATTTAGCTGGATCGCCACGGCATTCTGCTGTCCAGCAGAATGCTTGCACCCGGTCGTGGCCTGAACCCATCCAAAAACTCCGAGCCACCCTACCAAAATAAGAGTGTTTAAAAGGTTCGAATCCTGCCGGCCTGGCCCGTAGCGTCTTCTCATTCGGACCTGCCGTGACCTCGATCCCAACAATGCCGCGGCCGCGGTCAGGCCTGAAGATTTTTGCTGGTTGTATAGGCTGATCGGGCGCCGCCGGGCCGTGCCCTGCTGGCCATTCTGCTGAACAGCAGAATGCTGGCCAGCAGAATGCCCGGCGGCGCCTTTTCCTTTTGTCCGAGGATGAAGACCTCCCGTCATGTCCGCAGCGGCTTGGTTTGTCTTCACAGAAGGCAACGGAGGAAACGATGGCTAAAACAACAGGAGCCCGGATTGGTACGGCTCTCCGTTCCCTTCGCTTCCTTCTGTAAAACGATTCCCGTGGGCTCACCCGCCTACAGCGCGCGCTAGGCAGAAGCGGTGCAACCACCAGAAGGCCCGGCCCCATCGCCGCTCAGGCCGTCCCCCGTCACCCCTGGCTCAAGAGGGGAGGTCTGGAGTCAAGCCGTGACGCCGTCCGCCCGACCGATCACAATGGTTTAGACCCGACCCCGTCTGGGCTTCCATAACGCCTGCCGATTTTCAGCATAGCTGTGGCTTATGAGACGGCTGCCCACCTTCCAGCAAAAGGCGCGTTGCTTCGCGCTTGAAAGCATGATCAAAGTGGTGGAGCTTGCGCCAGACCGAGTCTGTTTGGCCATGGTTGGGTCCTTTCTCTCGGCCCAACCTGTGTCCGTTGAATTAGCGAAACCTCTATGTTTTTTTCTCGATCGTGTTTCTGGCTCCCTATGCATCATGCCTGAGCCGTAGCTCTAGGCAATATGAGCCGCATACCTAAAGTCCAAGTTGCTGCCCAGACTTTCAAGAATGGAGAGATCCATAATTGGTATCGCATCGTCCTCGGATTTTCAGACCACTTGGTAGCCGATCTGATTGCTGAGTTCAAGTTGCGAGCAGGAGATCGGGTTCTCGATCCTTTCTCAGGATCTTCAACAACTGCAGTCGAGTGCAAGAAACTCGGCATCGATTGTTGGGCCGTAGATGCAAACCCGTCCAGTTGTTTTGCGGGAAAGGTGAAGACGACTTGGACGTCCGCCGCCGGGGATCTGCTGGCGTATGCGTTCCTTGCCGCAGAACATTACGAGGCGATGCGAAAGAACAAAACACTCCTCAAGAGTGATCCGACTTACCGCTACATCCGGGAATCTGGAATGTTGGAGCGAGCGTGGATTTCCGGGAAACGGTTACTTGATGTCGTCGCGGTCAAAAAGGCGATACAGGAGATCAATGCCCCACGAACGATTCAGCGCGCGCTGGAATTGGGGCTGATGCACGAATTCGTGCACCGTGCCTCGAATGTGAGATTCGGGCCTGAACTCTATTGCGGGAAAGCCCGGAATGGGGTCAACGTTCTCGACGATTTCTTAGCACGTATCACGCGCATGGAGGACGATCTTGAGGCCGCGCGAAAATGCAGTCCCGGCCAGGCCCATGTAATCTGGGGCGACGCACGAACGTTGAGCCGCAAGGCTCTGGGTGCGCCAGCATCTGGCTTCGATGCTGTGATTACTTCGCCGCCGTATCCAACCGAGCACGACTACACCCGGAACTCGCGCCTTGAGCTAGCATTTCTTGAAAACGTCATCGACCGTAACACGCTCCAGACGATCAAGAAGAAAATGATCAGGTCCCACACAAAGGGAATCTACTCGTCCGACTCGGACGAAAAAGAGGTCGCGCACTTGAGCCGGATTCAGAGACTGGTGCAGAGAATCGAGAGGAAGGCCGCAAAGAAAAAATATGGGTTCGCGCGGCTATACGGAAAGGTTACCAAGGAGTATTTTGGTGGCATGCGCCGGCATTTCAGGTCGCTATTCTCATTGCTAAAGCCAGGGGCACGGTGCGCGTATGTTGTAGGTGACCAAGCCTCGTATTTCCGCGTGAGGATTCCGACGGCATCGATTTTGGGTGACATAGCGGTAGCAGAAGGTTTTAATGTCCTAGAAATTCGAATCTGGCGTAAGCGTTGGGCCACCACCACACAGAAGTTCATGAACGAACACATCCTGCTGTTGCGAAAGCCGAATTCCCGCCCAGGACGCATAAGGAATTCTCGAGCGCGGGAAGCGCGGTGAATAAATGGCGAAAACGAGTTATTGTTTACGAACAGGCATTGCGCGACCTCAGACAAGGACTTTGGCGACTGTTGAATTGCTCGGAGCAATTGCTGAGATCGACCGCTGCGGGGCCGATGCCATCCGTAGGTGGCGTGAACGCTGGGCACGGACGACAAAAAAATCCTTGAACGAGTATATTCAGTTATTAAGTATCGTTGCCCGCAGCGATTGTGATACACGAGTGATGTAATCACCGGGAGTTTGTGTAAGTGACTGACCAGTCTAAGTTGACCTCCGACCATGCCGCTACCTCGTGAAAATTGGCAGCCTGTGGTGCTGGCAGCAAAAGTGATCGGGCACATTTCGCAAGGAATGTATCGCACCCCTGCGAGCGCAATTAAGGAGCTTGTCTCAAACGCATACGACGCAGGCGCAACTTATGTCAAAATCCACACCGGTTTTCCGAACTTCACCGAGTTTAGCTGCGAGGATAACGGAGGAGGAATCACCGCCGACGACTTCACGCGACTCGTGAACGGTGGGATCGGTGATAGCTTAAAGCAGACTTCGGATGAAACGAGTGTCGGCAGGAACGGGCGTCCCGTGATCGGCCGCCTTGGCGTAGGTCTATTGTCTCTTGCCCAAATCTGCACAAGATTTCAGATTTTATCCCATCACGCGGCTACGCGAACCGCTTTCGATGCATCAATCAGGTTTCCCGCCTATACTCGGCATGAAATCGATCAATTTCTGAAGCAAGCGGCGGGTAATGAGAAGAAATTGATCCAGACGGGCCAATATATGCTGAAGGCAGTGCCGTATGATGAGAAACATGAAGGCACGAGGATTACCACAACATACCTGCGAGACACATTTAAATCGGTAATGACAGATGTAGGATCGTTGGCGAACTTTAAAAAGAATCAGCTGCGGAGTTCATACCGATCCTTTGCTCAGTATTTAGAAGCGATTTCGGACCAGACACTAAAATCGCTGCATTACGCATCTCATTACGATCGATTGATGTACGGTATAGCCTTAGCAGCTCCGATACCTTATCCAGAAAACACGAAGAGCGGTGCAGATATTGAGCCTGTGATCTTGCGTGTAAAAGAGATGCAGGAACTACAGAAACGGTTGAAGTCTTATGACTTTCGCGTTGAACTCGATAATGTTGAATTAAGACGCCCCATCATATTGCCGAGTACCTCCGACCTAACGAAACCGAGTTCTTGTATAATTCCCACGACCCCGGAGAGACTCCCCTTTACTATCAAAGAAGGGCAGTATTTGAGTGAGGCTGCAGAGGTGAATAGGTATTGGCTTTCTGTCTCGGGTACAGATCTTAAGTTCCAGATAATCACTTTTGCATATAACGAGCGCGTCAACGGCCTAACGCTTGCGTTTTCGGGATACTTTTTCATTCAGACAAAACGGCTATTCCCAAAGGAAGAGCAAGGAGTATTGGTCCGACTCCGTCATGTAGCGATCGGGCAATATGACGTAAATGTAATGACGTATCCCCTGGCGGAGGGCCCAAGGTTTTCGATGCTTTCTGGGGAGATCTTCGTAGAAGAAGGGTTGGATGACGCACTCAAGATCGATCGCGAAGGATTTAACTCGCTGGATCCCCATTACGTTAGGCTGCAATCTTATGTACACAGTCTATTGCACGATATAATTTTCCCGGAGGCATGGACTGAAGAGAAGTACAGAAACCTGCAGAGAAGAGAGCAACGTGTTGAGGAGCATTTTCGCCGCTTCTCTGCGAAAATGAAGGAGACGACTAAGGGAGGCTTGAGCAAGATGGAGATTGCTACGAACGCTCCTGGCGAAGCCAAACAGCTAGTTAAGGTGGACCGAAGTGAAAAGAAGGTAACTGTATATCGAAACCACCCGGTTACTAAATCCATATTACGTCGTAAAAAGTTTCGTGGGATCGCTGCACAAGTGATCGCTGCATTCGAGATCGCTAATAGTTCGTCGTCGGCAGAAAAGAGGCGCGAGCTATTTTATAGACTGATTGGGGATATTTTCGATGTCTGATAGCAAATTCGGTAAATGGTGGCCATGCTTGAAGAAGCATCGTAAGAGGTTAGAAGCATGGCTGCCGCACGCACAACGGCTCAAATCCGGAATCGATGGACGTGATTTTCGTTACTTCACATTCTGTGCGCGCGAAATGATAGACATATACCTATTAGTAAAAGAAAAGGTACTGACGTATGATGAGGTGAATCGCAGGGTGGTGGGCGTGACATTCTGCGAGTGTGACGAAGGTATATTCCCGGAGATGAAAGAGTTGGTTGGTCCAGAGGAATCTGGGTTTTTGGCGTTTTTGGAGGAGATCGTTTTGTTTGAAGATTTGGCGGCGACAGTGCCGTTGGTGGACGAAACGGCGATTGCGAGATATTTGAGTCGGGAGGGTGGAAAGGTGAAGGAAGACGTCCGGCGGGCTATTGAGCTTAAGCTAATGCAGATTAAATTCCGGAAACTGTTTCCCTTTGATTTTTTAAATCTGGACTTCTGCGATGGATATTACAAAGAGCCGCCGGACGTGCTGAAGATTCATAGGGCAATCGACCGAATCTTGGAGTGGCAAGGGCGGCCGGGCACCTTGGTCTCGGGTGCGGAATTTGCACTTCATCGGTTTACAGCGTCGATAACATGTCGGCTGGATGATAAAATTCCTCTTGACGCGGTGGAGAGGCTCAAGGCGATTGTTGATTTAAATCGGGATAACCATGGAGAGTACGGCGCTGACTTGTCCCGACTCGGCCATCTAAATTTAGGAGATTGGCGTTCCAATAATCTTTTAGACTTTTTTATGGCGTCCTGGCCGAAGGAGATTGCAAGATTGGCATATGAGAAAGGATGGAATCTTGAGCTGCTAGATCATGTGTTTTACGATCGTGTCGATCGTAATAGAGAGCGATATTATATGGTCTGTCTTGTTCTTGGCTTCGAAAAGACTGATAAGTGTACGACATATTTGCAGATGGTGCGGTCATGTCTGGAAAAAGAACGCCGGAAGGAAATCACGAAGATCGACTTGGATTCGAATGACGGTCAACGGATTTTGAATGACTTAAGAGGAGTCGTAAAACTTAGGAACGAACAGGCGAGGTACCAGGAACGGGAGGCTCTGGAAGATCCTTTGGAGGCGATTTTAAGGCGGCGTGAGGAAGGTATTCAGATTTGATAGTTTGGCTCTGCATGTGAAAGATGGTTCCGATTAGGACCGGATTTGGCATAGACGGGACTGGAGCTATTGAACATTGGTTGCTGTGCGGTGGAAACCACAAAAAACACCCGAATTGACCATAAGGACGCCATCATGAAGAACGCCGACTGGCTGCGACGGTATACGAAGCTTCCGCAGTTGATTCATGTCTTGCGTACCAGGAGTCTGACGCTTCTGGACCCCAAGCACTGGGATGACAAAAACGACGGTGCGTTGATTGCAAAATACAGAGAAAAGTACAGGTTCAAGCGAGTCCTCGCCCTGTGCTTTACGAAGGCATCCGAGACTTACCATCATTGGAGAATTTACGCAGATGGAGTTGCGGGTATTTGCATTGAATTCGATAAGATCAAATTGCTCGAGTCGCTCACGAAAAAAAAAGGACTCCGATGGGGATCAGTGAGTTATGTGCGGATAGACCGTCTCGCGGATTATCAAAAGCGATGCCTACGATGGCCATTTATCAAACGATATCCGTATGCAGGAGAGGAGGAGTTTCGACTGATCTACGAAGATAGGCGAGAGAATGGTGAAGATGCCTTTCAGGTGTCGTTCGACCTGAAGGCAATTAATCGCATCTATCTCAGCCCGTGGATTGAAAGGGATGAGGCTGACTCGGTAGCGATGATGATTCGCTATCTGCCGAATTGCAGCGCGATCAACGTACTAAAAACGACATTAGTGAATAACCGGAAATGGCAGCGAACATTGGTGGCCTGACGAAGATACTGGTATTTGGCTGTATTTTGCCGAACGCCCGACTGGGCTAGACAAGGTCGTCGCCAGGTTTCATCCGAAAGAAACAAACAAGGTAGTATTCTCAGGGGGCATGTGCGAATGATTGACAAGGACGCGGGCCAGGGAGGAAGCGTGCGTTTCAGGCGCCGCTTTTGTGCGTGTGCGTGGCGCCCTCCGCCTGCATTTCCTTCAGCATTCTGCTGTACAGCAGAATGGTCAGGTAGGGAATCCGCCACCGCCGTTTGAGATATCACCACATTGCAGTATCCTCCGCTCCACGCACGAACTCCCGGCAATCCGCCGGGCCTCACCGTCCCTCAACCCACCCATTCGGAAAGGATACCATCATGCGCTTCCTGATGATAGCGAAAGCCCCGCACAAGGAATTCAACGCCGCGGTCAAAGACGGCACCGCCGGCGCCAAGCTGAAGAAGATTCTGGACGCCATCAAACCGGAGGCCGTGTATTTCACCGCGCTTAACGGATTCCGCACGGCGGTCATCATTGTCGACATGCCCGACGCCTCGAAAATGACTGCCTTGGCCGAACCTTGGTTCCTAACCTTCAGCGGCGACGTTGAATTTCATCCGGTGATGACCGCGGCCGATCTGGCGAAGGGCGGGCTCGACGCGCTGGGCAAGCAGTGGGCGTGAAGACCCGGGTGCCGGCGGAGCCGGCCCATCGCGGGCGAAAGAAAACCCGCACGGAGTGCGGGTTCCACCACGGTCGCCTGAATAGTTCCAACCAGGCGCTGCTTTTGGTCGTGGGAGTGGCGACCTCCGCCTGCATTTCCTTCAGCAGACTGGCGGCCGCAACGCGTTCTGCTGTACGGCAGAATGCTGTACAGCAGAACGGCTGACGATGCCGGGCAGGTCGAAGATCTCGTCCTCCTCGACGTGCGGGAGACAAATGGGGTCAGTTACGGACGGTTTGAAGACCCGCCGGAGGACTTCGGCAGGAGCAGTTGTTCCCGCAGCCAGGTCAGGCGATCGTCGCGCGCCGCGGAGCTCCGCATGCTGTGATCCGTGTCGTACTCGCGGATCTGCTTGGCGCCCTTGGCCGCATCGTAGAACTCCCGGGCCTCCTTGCTCGAAACCCACTCGTCGCGGTCGCGGCTGAACTGGAAGAGGAAACGGGCCCCGCTGGCCTTGGCGACGAGCGTGGCGGGATCCACCGGCGACATCTCGGCGACGTAGCCGTGGCGCGCCGCTTCACTCAGGCCGGACCAGCGGAAGAACCAGTTGTGGTAGTGAGCAGTGCCGGCCATCAACACGAAGCAGCGCACCCGGGAATCGATGCCCGCCAGTTGGGCGCCGGCCATGGCGCCGAAGTCGTGCGCCACCAGGCCCACGCGCTGAGGGTCCACTTCCGGGCGGTTCAGCAGCACGTCCAGGGCCCGCCGGCACTCGAGGATGGCCCGCACGCACTGTTCGCAGTCACGGATCCCATCGCGCCCCGTCCAGGGGAAGGCCTTTTCATCGAACCAGAGGCCGTCGATCAACAGGCAGACGACACCCTCTTTGGCGAAGGCGAGGGCCTCGGCTAAGAACTCAGTCCGGTTCGAAGTGGCGGGATCCCCCAGCCAGTGGAGGTAGAGCACGGCGGCGCAGGGGCCCTTGCCCGGCGGCGACACCAGGTAGGCGTTCACGCGCCTTCCGGTCGGCGCGAGGAAGCTGAAGTCCTCCACGGCCATGCCCTCCCGGACCGTTCGGCCCGCCACTTGGATTTCCAACGGAAGGTTCGGGGCGTACTCGAAACTCAGTGAAGACTGCGCCGCAAGAGGGCGGGCGGTGGTCAGCAGGCCTCCCAGAAGGATGAGAACGGGCACAAGCTTGTGGAATGGAACCGTCATGGCCCGACGCCTTTCATTGATGTCCAGCATGTCGAACTTCCGCTTCCTGAGGGGGAATATCTCCTTAGCCGGGACCATGCAATTGGACTCTGATTTCTCTCGGCATTCCTGAAACCATTAGGTGAACAATGTAGGAGCCTGCTTGCAGGCGATTTCTCCTCTGCAATCGCGAGCAAGCTCGCTCCTACAACTGCATAGATCCGGCTTAGAGGTGTCCCGCTCTTTGCAGGCCTCACGATGTTCTTACCGGGGTACGTTTTCAAAATGGTGGAACCAGCGGCGGGCCGGCCGTTCAGCGCGGCGGCGCGGAACCTTCGGGCGCAGGATTCTGGGCGGGGCCCCGTAGCGCCGAGATGAGCACCACCTGAACCATCCGCCGGTGATCCTTCGGATTTACGGCGAGCAGGCCGAGGATGCCCGCGCTGACGTCGAGCGGTGAAACCGGTGCGGTCACCGCCAACTCTCCCAAGACCATGGGATCATTCCCAAAACGTATTTCAAACGGGATACTGAAGCACTCCAGCTTGACGGGCATCAATCCCAAGGCCCCGGGATCGATCGGATGGGTCTGCCCGTTTCCCAGCATGGTTTTGAATTGGGTTCCCACCGCCAGCAAGACCAGCTTCCAAAGCGGAGGTCTCTCGATGGCGACCGACGCGATCCTGCGCAGCAGGCGAACATGCTCGATCGTGTCGTAGAAGGTCTCCAGGGCCACGGTACCGCCGATCCACGCGCGATCCATCTCCGGCGAAAACCCGATCTGATCGGCCACGGGCTTGGCGTAGCCGATGTTCCTGGCCCTGATCGGGGAATCCATCGCGTAAATCTGCCCGAAATTCAGCGCCAGATGCTCCCGTTGGGTCTCGCGCGCCCGTTGCTCGATATGCATGATGATGCGGGCCGTGTCGTCGAGACCCAGCCGGAGGTAGTCGCCGGGCACGCACACCCGCACCCGGTGGATTTTCGCAGACGGCACCGGTCCCGTCGTTGACGGCGGTGAATCGACGGGACCCGCAAGCCAGATCTCCAGCGCTTCGATCCTGGACTTGAAGGTGATGATCGGGCCCCACGAGAGATATTTCGTCACGTCCGGGCTTGGGGCCGACCGCTCTTCGGCGGCCGTCGGCGCGCTCCGCCGCAATTGCATCAGCCACTGGTGGGTGACGCCCCCCTCGGTTGACCCGATCCACGCAACGACCGCATCATCGACGGACGGCGGGCGACGGTCGTCCAATTCGTCGAGATGAAAAAGCTTGATGCCCTCGTGATCCGCCGCGGCTTTGAGCCCGGGCGCCAGTTCGGCGTGCGCCAGAGGGGACTCGGGTTCGATGACCTTTGGGCCGACCGCCTGCTCCGCGAGCAGGGGCCGCGAAAACGCGACCAATCCCGCCGCTGCGAGAATCAGGCAAACCGTGGACTTCATGATTTCGGCGGGCTGGCACCGCCGTCAGTCCGCGCGGCATTAATAACCGTCACGCGTGCCTGCGTTCAAACCAAAACCCGCCGGGGGAGAGCAGCCGGGGGGCTGGCCAGAGGACAGAGGACAGAGGCCAGAGGACAGAGGTCAGAGCACAGAGGACAGGGGACAGAGGACGGGAGGAAGAGTCTAGAAGCGGAGACCCTGAACGCTGAACCCTAAACCCTGGCCGGCAGGCCCTTGGGGCGGAGATTGACGGGTGCCGATGCTCGCGATAAATAAAATTTCCAACGAACTTCCGCCTGTGCCGGCACGGGTTGGAATTGGGATAACCGCTCGGTTGGGCAATAATGAAGAAACTCGTCGTCCTCCTCCTCTTGGCCTCGCTCGTGCTCTGCCTCATCGGCATCAGCATGCAAAATCCGAAAAAGACCAATGAGGGGCTTTATCGGGCGCACAATCGGCTTGAACGCATGGTCGACCGAAAAGAGGGCAGTGAAGAATTTCGGGGCGCTGTCTTGGAGGAAAGAATCTACATGAGCGATGCCGAGACCACTCGTGGGCTTGGGCGAACATCGCTCTGGCTCGGCGTCGGTGCAAATCTGGCGGCCTTGATCGCCGTTTTGGCGGGCTGGAAAAAAGAGCCGGACCAGGCGCCAGGGCGAACGCCGGGCCGGCGTCCACCGCTGCCGCCGAGACCTTCTGCCGGCGCGCCCCGGCTTTAGCGTTCGGCAAAAGACATGATCCGCGAATACCACCAACGTGACTGGAGCGAGGTCTGCCGGGTCTTCGACCGATCCAAGCCCCACGAGCTGGCGGCCGGCGGAGTAAGCGAATCATTTGTGCCGCTGGCCGACGATGAAAAGAGGATCGCCGACCTTGCCAGGAGCACCGTTTTCGTCTGGGAAGAAAAGGGGAAGCTGAGAGGTTTCGTCGGACACGAAGGGAGTTACATCGGCTGGCTGTTCGTCGATCCGGCCGCCTTTCGAAGAGGCATCGCGCGCGCCTTGTTGCGCCACATCCTGCCGCGCCTAAAAGGAGAACCGTGGCTGTGGGCGATGAAGAATAACCGGGCGGCGATCTCGTTATATCGCAGCGAAGGCTTTGAAATCGTGGAGGAGCGGGAGACGCAAAACGGCGGCATGCCCTGCACGGCCGTGAAACTAAGGCGTCGGAAGAAAGCGCCGAAGCAGGTGCCAGAGCCAACGCCAGGCCGGCGTCCACCGTTACGGTCGAACCATCCCTCCGGCGCGCCCCGGCTGTAACGGCAGCCAACAAAAACCATGAGTGAGATTCACTATTTTACCCTGCGCACGACATCCAACAAAGTGGCGATACTGGTGATGATGGCCGCGGGCGGCGTGGGCTTCTTTGTCGGGGCTTCGTCTTTCGCATTTATTCTCTCGGCGGTCGTCATCGGGTTGTTATTCGGAGTCGCCGACACGTGGCATTTCTTCGGCAGGAAATGGCCGAGGGCCATCGCGGTTGTTGTCTTGGTCATCCTGGCCGCGGAGGCGCGGGATTTGTTTTTTGCCAAGCTTGCCCTCGGGGCGAGGTATCTTGCCAGTCTCCAGTTTCTGGCCTTCGCACTTATCGCCGCGACGGCGGTTGTGCAGATCAAAGAGTCGGTGGCGCGAAAGGAAAACCATGGATGACCAGCCGCTGCGGCCATCCTTTCCCGTTCCCATGAGAAACGCCATGTCGCTCACCCGCCGAAATCCCGCCCGGTTCCTCGCCGTGTCCTTGGGGATCGCCCTGGCCTTCCTGTCCACCACGGCACGGGCCAGGGAGACAGCACTCACCGCGATCCTCTCCGGCCTGGAGCAGGTCCGGAAGCTCCAGCCGATGGACAACCGGAAGCAATACGAACTTGAGGTAAGCGGCTCCAGGGTCACGGCTTTCCCCGACGACTTCCTTCGCCGCCGCACGCCGGCCGAGATCCTGAAGAGCGGCCTGAGTTGCGGGTGCGGGGACTACGCTTTCGCCTTCTATTCCTTGGTCGAATCCAAGGGATTCGAGGCGATCTACATTGACGCCGTGGCCCTGAACTACAGCGCCGTCGAGAACGGCGACAGCGGGCATACCGGCGTCGCGGTGAAGGACCCGGATTCAGGGAATTGGATCCTGGTGGACCCGACCTACGATAAAATCGTGTCCGGCGACTGGGATCCCGCCTCCGCGCTCTACGAGAGCCCGGCGGGCCGGTTCTGGATCGGCTACAAGGGTCCGCTGGACAAGTACCCCGTCACGGGCCACCCCGGGCTGCGCGCGTTCTATGCCGAGACTCTCAAATCCGTTCCCAAGGACGTGTGGGAGAAGGCACTGCTGGCCTTTGACTTCACCGTCGACGATTCCCTTAAAACCAAGGATGGCGGCTATTCCAATCCCAACACCGAAGCCTTCCTGACGCGTCCCGCCAGGACTTTCGCGGCCCTCGGAATCCATCCGTCCCGGACCGTCAAAGTAACCCTCAAGTTTTCGGACAAGAAGACGGGAGGCGACGAAATGGTCCCGGAGGCCGACGGCTCCTGGACCTGCCTTGTCCAGGAGCATTCGCGCATGAGCGCGGGTTTGACGGACTGGATCATGGCCAGAATCCTCCGGGGGACCGACCGCCGCTGAACGCTGCCCCTCAATTCTTCACAACCCTCCGGCAAGAGCCATGCGGTACCATTCACCTTTCGGAGCACTGGGAGGGCTTGATGCAGTGGGCGTGATCCTTGAGGTACAAGGCACGGCATGCCTTCTTTTTTCGGCCCTTCTAACGAATTGCTGCTGGTGCCTGGATGGCTTGGAATGGGGATAACCACCCGGTTAGACACGGAAGAAGGGTTTTTATGAATGCCTCGATGACGAAGGTAGCAGCTTCACTCGGCGCGCTGCGCTGGTCGGCCAGGATACTGAGCGTCCTATCCGTCGGCATCGTGCTCTTGTTTGCCTTCGGAGAAGGCATGAACCTGGCGCATTTCACCCCGCTCGAGCTGGCGTTGTTTGGGTTCTTTCCCCTCGGAGTTTGCCTGGGGATGATTGTGGCTTGGCGGTGGGAAGGTTTGGGCGGAGGCATTACGGTGGCCAGTCTCGCCGCCTTTTATCTGGTGCATCGCCTGTCGTCGCCCGGTTTCCCGAGGGGCTTCGCTTTTGTCGCGCTGGCGGCACCGGGTTTTCTGTTTCTTCTGTGCTGGCTGTTGACACGTTCAATGACCAAGCAGCAAGGAGTCTGACCATTCGGTCGAGCCAACGAGCCCCCGCCCGGGCGCTCGTGGCTCACCTTTGACGTCAGGTGGCGAAAGGCAGCTCCTATATGAACTTCGCGGTCCAATTCTACTTCGATCGGGCTCTTGAAGATGCCGTCTTGGAGCTCCGGCGCGCCCTCACCGCTGCCGGTGTCACGCCCACCCTCGATCAACTCGGCGACCGGCCCCATGTCAGCGCCTCGGTGCTTCCGCATCTCGATGAAGCAGCCTTTCGTGGTCGTTTGGAGCACCTCGCCCGTGGCATTGCGCCATTTTCAATCGCCTTGTCCGCCCTCGGCGCGTTCCCCTCGGCTGAGGGCGTTCTGTTCCTCGCACCGGCTCCGTCGGCATCGCTGTTACGGGCCCAACGGCTCGTTCATGAGGAGCTCCTTGGGTTGGGCGCGTCTCCCTCGCCGTACTATGTGCCGGGCGAGTGGGTGCCTCATTGCACCATCGGTCTAAATCTCCCGACCCACGAGGTCCATCGGGCGTTTCAGGTTGGGCTGGCCAACCTTCGGCCGCTCTCGGGTCAGGTTCGGGCCATGGGCGTCATCGAGTTTCCGCCCGTCAAGGAACTCTACGGTTTTCCCCTCGGTGGTACAAACGCCACCTAACCCCTCGTTGCAGCAGCGGACGCAATTGGGTTAAGGCAGCCCAGTTGTCCCTTGAGAGAGAAAGCAGCCCTACACCAGGGGGCATGACCCCCTTTTTGCTGAGTGGTGGTTCTTACCGCCAGTACGGGCGGCGGTAGAAGTAACCGCCACGTCGGATGATCCATTCGCCCCTGACGAAGACATGGAATCCGGGCGGCGGGACGGCCCAGTATCCGGCCATCCAGTTGTACTGGTAACCGTTCCAGTCCCAGTATCCGGGGACCCATACGGCGTAAGGGGAGGGCTGGGGGATGACGACATCTGGTGCCGGGACGCTGGCCGGGTAGGCGGGGACGGCCGCGATGGGACGCCCGTACAAGGTGCCGTTTTCGTTGTCGACTGCGTTGCCGAGGGTGCCTCCGGCGATGGCCCCTGCTAGGGCGCCGATGAGGGCGCCAGCGGGTCCGTTTCGGTTGCCGCTGTTGTTGCCGATGATGGCACCCGCCAGGGCGCCGGCAGCGCCGCCGGCGACGGCACCCCGCTGGGTGTTGGGACCGGTTCCGACGCATCCGATCTGGACGCTGCAAAGGATGAGGGCGATGGCGGTGGACTTTGTTTTCATGGCGTTTTTGCTTTGGACCACGGATGCGGCATCTTGTTTCCCGTTGGATCTTTCTTGAAGTACATGACGACCCGCGGGCGTCTTGGGATACAGAAGCGTTCTTGAAGCTCCTGAATTCACAGGTGATTTGGTAACGTGCCTTTCTGGTGTCAGTAGCGATTGGCCGCATTCTGCAGTACAGCAGAACGGCTGGAGCCGGGAGACAGAGGTCAGAAGACAGAGGTCAGAGGCCAGGAGCCGAGATCTTGAACGCTGAACCCTGAACGCTGAACTCAGCGTCAGGCGCCGCCTTTGGTGGTGGGCGTCGCGCCCTCCGCCGACATTTCCTTCAGCAGACCGGTCAGGTAGGGGATGAGCTGCTTCTTGCGGCTGACGATGCCGGGCAGATCGAAAATCTCATCCTGCTCGACGTGCGGATAGGAGATGCGGGCGATGATTTCCGGGTCGCCCTTGACCAGGAGCAGCGAGTTCTGCGTGTTGATGTCCGTGACGAGCAGGCCGGCAAACACGAGATGCTCCGCGGCGCAGAGCCCCTCGAGCGCCGCCGACAGCGGCTTCGCATGGGCCCAGAAATTGCCGAAGCCGAGCTCCTCGACCTGGGCCACGGCGAAGCGCACGCCGTCCTCGTTATAAATCTTGTAGTCCGAGCGCACCACCTTGTCGGGCGGACTGGCGAGGATGACCGAGCCGGAGTTGAAAATGGTGTCGGCCAGATCGCGGGCATTGACGCCCGCGATCGTCGCCAGCCAGCGCAGCATCACGCCGTCCTTCTCCGTGGAGGTGGGGCTGTTCAGGTTGAGCGTGTCCGAAATGATGCCCGCCATCATGACGCCGGCGAGGTCGGGCGCCGGCGAGAGGTTCTCGCGCCGGAAGAGATCGGCGACGATGGTGCAGGTGGAGCCGACGGGTTCGTTGATGAACAGGATGGGCTGGGCGGTGTTGAGGACGCCGAGGCGATGGTGGTCGATGACCTCGGTGATGGTGACCTCGCCCGCGCCGGTGACGGCCTGCGCGATTTCGTTGTGGTCGATGAGCACCAGGCGGGTTTTGACGGGCTTGAGGATGTCGGTCTTGGTCAGGATGCCCTGCAGCTGGCCGTCGTCGTCGACGACCATGAAGGCGGCGGCGGGGGAGGTGGCGACCCTTCGGCGCACCTCGGAGAGGCGGGTGTCGGCGTCGAGTGAGAAAACCTTGCGGTCGATGAGGCGCTCGATGGTGGTGGCGGTGCGGATGACCCAGGCGGTGGTGGCGGAATCGTAGGGACTGATGATGAGGCTCACGCCGCGCGACCGGGCGAGTTCGACGACTTCCTCGTCCACGGGGAGGTTGCCGGTGACGACCAGCAGCCGCACTCCGACTTGGATCGAACGCTGCTGGATGTCCCAGCGGTCGCCCACGATGATGATGGACTGCCGGGCCGGAATATCCTCCTGATCGGAGAACTTGCCGAACGAGCGGATGTCCATCGCCCCGATGCGAACATACAGCTCTTCGAGCGCGCTTTCCCCGGTGAGGTGAAGCACCTTTGCCTTGAGGGCGCGGGCGATGTCGGCCAGACGCGTGTGCACCTGGCGCATGAGTTTGGGCTCGCGCACCTTGGGGGTGAAGAAGCTGCCGAGCTGAAAGATGGACACCGTGCCGATGACGCGCCGGGTCGGATCGAGGACCGGCAGAATGCGGATGTCATGCCCTTCGATCAGTTCAAGCGCCTCCGCGCACGTGGCGTGCTGCCGAATGGAAATGACCTCGGTGACCATGAGGTCGCGCACCCGGGGGGTGACGTCGCTCAGGTAGAGTGGCAGCGGCTGGTGAAAACGAGCGAGGATGGCGTCGATGCGGGCGTTGGAATTGCCGCAGCGGGCGGCCACGTAGCCCGGCTCGCCGCGCGCTTCCTTGAAGGCTGCATAGGCGAGGGCGGAGCAAATGGCGTCGGCGTCAGGGTTTTTATGGCCGATGACGTAGGTGACGCCGTCGGCGGGAATGAAAGGTGCAACGGTCATGACTGAACCGGTTACGATGTTCAGCCCGCCGGGTGACGCAAAGTTTTCTTTTTATGCCTCACGCAAAGGACGCTACGTGCGCAAAGGCTTGGAATGGATTTGATCCATACCCTTACTCAGCGCCCTTGGCGGACTTTGCGTGAGGAGGTTTATTACGGCGCGACGGCAGGAACGCCGTCCTCGCTGGCGATGGCGGAATTCTTTCCATAGATGCGCTGGCTGCCGCCGGTGGGGGCGGGAATGGTTTCCCGGATGTCATTGGTGGGCTTGCCCTGGGTGTTCACCAGTCGGCCGTCGATGGACTGATAGAACTGGACGTTGCCGCCGAGAAAGACGATATGCCCGCCCTCCTGGCGGTAGACACCACGGTCGCGGTCCCAGACGCCCTGCGCGTTGAGCCCCCGCGTGAAGGCGATGGGGGTGGTCGCCGGATCGCTCATCTTCAGCCCGCCGACGAATTCGAAGCTCGGCGTTTTCTGCTGCAGCGCCGCGGCGACCTGCCGGCGGCTGGCATCGTCGGGATCCATGACGGTGGCGGGTGAAGTGCCGTCATACAACGGATCGTTCCTGGAAAAATAGAAGCCGGCGTCGTTGAGCGAGCCGGCGCGGCCGAGCAGTCCGATCCAGCGGAAGTAATTGCTCGACGCCTGCACGTTCTGCTGCGCGGCCGCCGCCAGCGGATCGGGCAGGCGGTCCTCGTTGTCGGCGGCATAGATCATCGCCGCCTTGCCGATCTCACGGAGGTTGCTGGCGTCGACGGTGCGCTGGGCGGTCTGGCGGACCTTGCCCACGGTGGGAATGATAATGGCCGCCAGAATGCCGATGATGGCGATGACGGTCAGCAATTCGATAAGCGTGAAGCCGCGGATGCCGCGGCGGACATGCGCATGCATAGGGGGAGGGGGATGGCGGCACAGATGCCGCCGTATTTGTACGAACACAAGGGGAAATTCTCCACCAAGCTCGACAAAGCCGCCGCACCGTTTTTAGAGTGCGATCCTCCCATGAAGATCTACCTGGACGGAAAATTTGTGGATGAAGCCGACGCGAAAATCTCCGTGTTCGATCACGGCTTGCTTTATGGCGACGGGATCTTCGAGGGGATTCGCCTGTATCAGGGCAACGTCTTCCGTCTGGAGGCCCATCTGGAGCGTTTGTGGTATTCGGCCAAGGCGATCCTCCTGACCATCCCGATTTCGCGGCAGGAAATGGCGGAGGCCGTGTGCGAAGCCTGCCGCCAGAACGGCCTGCGCGACGGCTACATCCGTCTCGTCATCACGCGCGGCGTGGGCGACCTCGGCCTCTCGCCGTGGCTGTGCCCCAAGCCGTCCGTCATCATCATCGCCGACAAGATCGCGCTTTATCCGCCCGAGTATTACACAACCGGGCTGAGCATCGTGACGGTGCCGACCCGCCGGGTGAGCCCGGCGGCAGTGCCGCCCTCGATCAAATCGCTCAACTATCTCAACAACGTCCTGGCCAAGCTTGATGCCCGACAGTCCGGCGCGCTCGAGGCCGTCATGCTCAACGAGGAGGGCTTCGTGGCCGAGTGCACGGGCGACAACATCTTCATCGTCCACAAAGGGCGCCTGTTCACCCCCGCCGCGCAGCAGGGCGCGCTGAAAGGCATCACCCGCGAAACCATCATTGCGATCGCCGGGAGCCTCGGTCTGCTTTTGGAGGAACACGACCTGATCCGTTACGACATCTGGAATGCCGACGAGTGCTTCCTCACCGGCACCGGCGCCGAAGTCATTCCCGTGGTGAAGCTGGACGGCCGGGAGATCGGCACCGGCAAGCCCGGTCCGATTACCGGCCGGGTGCTGGCCGAATTTCGCCGGCGGGTGCTCACCGAGGGCACGCGAATCTGACGGCACCGGCTGCCGGGATCCGCCGTCTCCGGGCTTCGTTCGAGGGCAGCCTTCAGGACAGGGTTTTCCTCCCTTGCGGGTAGTGGGTCAGTTTGCCTGTCATCGCGAGGCCCGTTCTGCCGGCCAGCAGAACAGGCCGTGGCGATCCAGCCCCTCGACAGGGCTCGGGGCCCTGAGCTTGTCGGAAGGCTGGATTGCTTCGTCGCCTCCGCTCCTCGCAATGACAAACTGATTCCCAACCCCCTTGCGCTCATCCTTGCCACGGGGGCGAACCGCTGGCATGATAGGTGCAGGTGAAAAGGGAAAGGCGTCTGTGTGTCCCACTTTTGTGAGACGCACATCGCCGTTTACCTGCCACGTGTTATATTAACGCCATGACCACTCCTCTGAAATGCGACTTCTGCGGGAAGCCCGCGACCGTCCATCTCACGCAGATTGTCAACAACAAGATCCACAAGGTTGACCTCTGCGAGGAGTGCGCGCAGGCCAAGGGGGTCACCGATCCGAGCGGCTTCTCCCTCGCGGACTTGCTGCTGAAGTCCTCGCTCAACCCGGAGCCGCCGGCCGACGTCGTGCGTTGCGAACAGTGCGGTTTCACCCAGACGGATTTCAAAAAGCACGGTCGCTTCGGCTGCCCGGCCTGCTACGAGGCGTTCAAGGAGGTGCTCGTGCCGATGCTGGGCAACATGCACAAAGGCACCGTCCACATCGGCAAGGTGCCGCAGCGCGCCTTGGAGCGGAAGTCCCTCTACGACCGGCTCACCCAGCTCCAGGTTGAACTCGACCAGGCGATCAAGGCCGAGCGCTACGAGGATGCCGCCCGTTACCGCGATGAAATCCACCAGGTCAAGCAGGCCTTCGATGGAAAGGCACCAGACTGACATGAAGATTGCGCCACTATTTGAAACGCAGTCAGAGCTGACCGATGCCGCGACCGGCAAATGCGCCATCGTGCTCACGACGCGGGTGCGGCTCGCCCGCAACCTGGCCAACCAGCCTTTCCCGGGCTGGGCCAAAGAGGCGCAGCGGAGCGCCATGTTGGCCGGAAGCATGGAGGTCGTAGCCGGTCTGCCGCAGATGAAGAAGGGGTTGAGCCTCATCATCGAGGAACTCTCCGACCTCGAAAAGCAAATCCTGGTCGAGCGGCACCTCATCAGCCGCGAGCTGAGCACCGCGAAACACGGCGCGGGCGTGATCATCAGCCGCGACCAGTCCACCGCCGTGATGATCAACGAGGAGGACCACCTTCGCATCCAGGTCCTCCGCGGCGGATTTCAGCTCAAGAAAGTCTGGAACGCCATCAACACCCTCGACAGCGACATCGAGGAGAAGCTGAACTACGCCTTTTCCCCCACGCTCGGCTATCTTACCGCCTGCCCGACCAACCTCGGCACCGGCATGCGCGGCTCGGCCATGATGCACCTGCCCGCCCTGGTCATCTCCAGCCAGATGGAGAAGGTGGTGCGCGCCGTGCACCAGCTGGGCATGGCCGTGCGCGGACTCTTCGGCGAAGGCTCCGATGCCAGCGGCAGCATTTTCCAGATTTCCAATCAAACCACCCTGGGCGAATCCGAGGAGGAGATCATCAAGCGTCTCTCCAGCGTGCTCAACACGATCATCGAGCATGAGCTCAACGCGCGCGCCAAGCTGCTCGAGACCGACGCCAACAAGCTCTTCGACAAGATCGGCCGCGCCTTTGGCATCCTGCAGAACGGCCGGCTGCTGACTTCGGCCGAGGTGATGAACCTGCTCTCGCTCATCCGGCTCGGTATTGACCTCGGCGTATTCCCCGAGGCCCGGCGCCCGGTGATCGACCGCCTCTTCATTGAGGCGCAGCCCGGCCACATCCAATATGCCGGCCGGGGCGCCATCGAATCCACCCAGCGCGACCTGCTCCGGGCCCAGTTCCTGCGCAGCGAGTTTGCCAACTTTGGCCAGCCGGATTTCAACCTGACGGGCAAAAACTGACCGGCTGGCCCCTCCTCTCATGGAACCAATGAACAATTTCACGCCGCGCGCACAACAGGTGCTCGCCCTGGCCCGCAAGGAAGCCGATCGCTTCCACCACAACTACGTCGGCACGGAGCACATTCTGCTCGGCCTCATCAAGCTGGGGCAGGGGGTGGCGGTCAGCGTGCTCCAGAAGATGGGACTCGACCTGGAGACCGTGCGCGCCGCCGTCGAAAAGCAGGTCGGCACCGGCACGGAGATCAAGACCGCCGGCAGCATTCCCTACACGCCGCGCGTGAAGAAGGTGCTGGCGCTCGCCGGCAAGGAGGCGAAGACGCTCAATCACAGCTACGTCGGCACCGAGCATATTCTCCTCGGCCTGCTGCGCGAAGGCGAGGGCGTGGCCGCGCGCGTGCTCAAGACGCTCGATATCGACATCGAGCGCACCCGGCAGGAAATCCTCCGCGAACTCGATCCGCAGTTCTCCGGCGAAGGCGGCGAGGAGGCCGCGGCGCCTTCCCCGCGCGGCGGGGGGCCCGAGGAAAAGAAGGAAGTCAAGACGCCGGCGCTCAAAGCCTTCGGCCGCGATCTCACGGAGCTGGCGCGCAAGGGCGAACTCGATCCCGTCGTGGGCCGCAAGACCGAGATCCGTCGTGTCATCCAGATCCTCTGCCGCCGCACCAAGAACAATCCGGTCCTCATCGGCGAGGCCGGGGTGGGCAAGACCGCCATCGTCGAGGGCCTGGCGCAGGAGATCGCCAACGGCGTCGTGCCGGAGCTCCTCATGGACAAAAAGGTCGTCACGCTCGACCTCGCGCTCATGGTCGCCGGCACGAAGTATCGCGGCCAGTTTGAGGAGCGCATCAAGGCGGTGATGGACGAAATCAAGCGCTCCAAGGCCTTCATCCTTTTCATCGACGAGCTTCACACCATTGTCGGCGCCGGCGCGGCCGAGGGCGCGATGGACGCCTCCAATATTTTCAAACCCGCGCTTTCCCGGGGCGAACTGCAGTGCATCGGCGCCACCACGCTCAACGAATACCGCAAGTACATCGAGAAGGACAGCGCGCTCGACCGCCGCTTCCAGGCGATCAAGGTCGAAGCCCCCTCCGTGGACGACACCATTCTGATCCTCAAGGGCCTCCGGACAAAGTATGAGGACCACCACAAGGCGGTTTTCACCGACAAGGCCCTCGAGGCCGCCGCCAAGCTGTCCGACCGTTACATCACGGGCCGTTTTCTGCCCGACAAGGCCATCGACGTGATGGATGAGGCCGGCTCACGCGCCCGCATTTCCGCGCTCAGCCGCCCGCCGGACGTCGAGGCCCTGAACAAGGAAATCGAGTCCGTCTGCACGCAGAAGGAGGAGGCGATCTCCCAGCAGCATTTCGAGGAGGCCGCCAAGTTTCGCGACCGGGAGAAGCAGCTCCGCACCCGGCTCGAGCAGATCACCGAGGACTGGAAAAAGCAGCGGGAGGAGAAGCGCGTCACGATCGACGAGGAACTCATGATGCAGGTCGTCGCCGACTGGACGGGCATTCCCCTCAGCCGCATGGAGAAAAAGGAGAGCGAAAAGCTGCTCCTGCTCGAGGGCGAGCTTCAGAAGGTCATCATCGGCCAGGACGCCGCCACCGTCGTGATCGCCCGCGCGCTGCGGCGCTCGCGGGCCGACCTGAAGGATCCGCGCCGGCCCATCGGTTCGTTTCTGTTTGTCGGGCCGACCGGCGTGGGCAAGACCGAGCTCGGCAAGCAGCTGGCGGCGCAGATGTTCGCCAGCCAGGACGCGATCATCCAGTTCGACATGTCCGAGTACATGGAGAAATTCTCCGTGTCCCGGCTCATCGGCTCGCCGCCGGGCTACGTGGGTTACGAGGAGGGCGGGCAGCTCACCGAACAGGTGCGCCGCCGGCCCTATGCCGTCATCCTGTTCGACGAGGTCGAGAAGGCGCACCCGGACGTTGTCCAGCTGCTGCTGCAAATTCTCGAGGACGGCCGGCTGACCGATTCGCTCGGGCGCACCGTCGATTTCCGCAATACGATCATCATCATGACCTCCAATGTCGGCGCGCAGCAGCTCCAGCATCAGACCACGATGGGGTTCGCCGCCGGCGGCAAGAGCGAATTCGGCGATCATGAGAAGATGCGCGAAAAGGTGCTCGAAGAAGCCAAGAAGATCTTCAAGCCCGAGTTCCTCAACCGCATCTCGGACATCGTGTTCTTCCGGCCGTTGAGCAAGGACAACCTCCTCAAGATCGTCGACCTCGAGGTCGCGAAGGTGGCGAAACGACTGGTCGAAAAGAAGATCCAGCTTGAGCTCACGCCGGAGGCACGGGTGCTGCTCATTGAGAAAGGCTATGACGAAAAGTACGGCGCCCGCCCGTTGCGTCGCGCGGTCGAACAATATCTTGAGGATCCTCTCGCCGAGGCCGTCCTGCGTGGCACGGTCAAGGAGGGCGAACCGATCCTGGTCGTGCGCGCGGGCGAAAAGCTCGAATTCAAACAGAAGGAACCGGCGGCCGGCACCACCGGCGTCTCGTCATGAGACGAGGTTAACCTTTAATTTGCAGCCGGCGGCATTGCCAGCCGCCGGCTTCTCGTTTTCTTGATGTCATGATGCGTGGACCGGCCCTGGCACTCGCCTTCCTGTTGGTGGCGGGAAATGGCGTTCGGGCGGCGAAAATAACTGAAAGCGAACTGGCGCAGGCGCCGTCGGCGAGGCGCATCGCCGGACTTCAGGCCGAGGCGGCGTACACGGGATGGGGGGCGGTGGCGCGACAACTGCGCGGGGTGGCCGTCGGGCTTTACGAGAAACAAAGGCCGCAGGCCCAGGCTTGGTACTACCTCTACCGCTGGGCGGACTTCTTCAGCCTGACGGAAACGCAAGCGGGCACCAACTGGTCCAGCGCGGTCATGCAAGCGAAGGCAGGCACTGCCAGCCTGCCCAAGGAAATCCGGACGAACCAGCATCAGCTGGCCGACTTCTGGCCGCGTGAGCTGCGGTCCTACGCGATGGCGTCGCCAGATTTCTCCGATCAATTTTTCACGCTGTTGTCGCCGCTCGATCAACCGCCGGCGGCAATGTCGATTCTGGCGGGGCTCTGGTCGCGCTTCCCCGCGGAATTCAAGGATTATGCGAACCTCGCGCTCGCCATTGCCGTGGTCTACGACGCACCACCGCCGCCTGACTGGCCGCATGCCCAGGTGAGCCCCAACGCGCTGCCGCGCCGGCTCCCGCCCCCGGCTGACGTTTTTGCCTTCTTTGTCAGGTCCGACCAGCTTGGAGCCACGCTTCAGCATCTGCGGCAACTACCGGCGTCTGAACTGAAATTTGTCGTCGATACCAGCGCCGCTTTTGGCGAAATGGTCTGGGCGCAGAAAAACGTCGAGGCTCCACTGGCCCTGCTGGCCAAGGTATACGACGCCATCCACTACCGGAAAGACCGGGTCGAGGGCGGCGCGTTCATGTGGCCGCAACCCACCTACCGGCTGCCCGACATCCTGCAGGAGGGTGGCATCTGTGTGGATCAGGCCTACTTCGCGGCGATGGTCGGCAAGGCCAAAGGCGTGCCCACGCTGCTTTTTCGCGGCGCCGGGCTCGAAGGCTGGCACGCCTGGTTTGGTTTTCTCGACGGCAACGGGCGCTGGCAGCTCGATTGCGGCCGCTACGCCGACCAGAAGTTCGTGGCCGGATTTGCGTTCGATCCGCAGACGTGGACGAACATCTCCGACCACGAGCTCATGTTTCTCACCGAGGGATTCCGCCGGCTGCCGCTTTTCCGAACCTCGCGCATGCACGCCCAGTTCGCCGAGCTGTACTTTGCCGCCGGCGACTTTCCCGCCGCCGCCAAAGCCGCCCGCACCGCGGTCAACATCGAGAGCCGCAACCTGGATGCATGGAACCTCCTGATTGGCGCGCAGGCGCGCCTCGGCACCGCCCCGCTCCAGTACGAAGCCTTGCTGCGGGAGGCCGCCCGCGCGTTTCAGCGCTATCCCGATGTCGAGATCGTCTACAAGGCCCTCCTCAGCCGGAGCCTGCGGGATCGCGGTGAAACGAGTGCCGCTGATTTCGTCGATCGAAGCACCGCGCAAAAATACGAGGCGAGCCGGGAAGACCTCAGTGTCAAGCAGGCGCAGGAGATCCTGCGGCGCAGCCGGGCGGCTGGCGACACGGGCAACCACATCCGCACCTTTTACGGCGTGCTCCAGTCCTTCGGAAATGGACAGGGCATGGATTTTTTCGCCAACATTGTGAAGCCGTTCGTCGAGGACATGCTGAAAAGCGATCAGCCTAGGGAGGCGGCCCATGCGGTGGAACAGGCCCGTCATACCCTGCGAGTGGATCCGCACAGCCAGCTGGAGCGGGAAATCAACGCTCTGGCCGAGCGGGCGCATCAGGCGTTGAAGTGACGCCGGGCTGGACGGGATGACGGAATGCACGCCGTCCGTGCCAGGAGAAAGGTCCGGATCCGTCAGTTGCCGGCACTGACCGTGGCCAGCGCCTTTTGTGCGGCGGTCAGCAACGCTTCCGGACCGACGGGTTTGCCCGTGGCGTGGATCATCCAGAGGTCGGGCGAGACGCGTCCCATCTTCGCGATGCGCTCGAATTCCGGGCCGATGCCGCCGGTCCGCTGCATCTGCGCCTCGACCTGCACCGCGATCAGCGAAGCGACGAAATAGTTGGGCAGGTAGAGCGGAATCTCGATCATGTGGGAGTAGATGCCGAGCAGCAGGACGTCGTTTTGGTGGAAGACCGGGGCGTAATAACGGTTCCAGGTCTCCTTCGCGATCCGCACCGTGGCGGCATCGAGTTCCGCGGGTGTCGCCGCCGGATGGTCGTACATCCAGTGCCAGACGCCGATTTCGACGAGCGCGACGCCGGCGATCTCGTAGGCGCTCCAGAAGTCGTTCAGGGTTTTTTCGGCGGTGTTTTTTGCATCGGGCGCCGGCAGGCCGAGCAGCTCGAGGTCATGGCCTTGAAACACAAAAGCCAGCGCCTCGGTGCAGGCGTTGTTCGGCACGCCGTGCAGCAGCGTGTGGTCGACGAGGTTGAGCGAGAACGTCTGCTCCACGTTGTGGCCCATCTCGTGGACCGCGATGTTGAAGCCTTTGTAGTTCATGCCGGTCCTCTCGACCCGCGTGCGGAGGTGGGCCTGCGCCGCGCGCATCTCGGCGCCCATGGCATGGCCCGAGCCGTGCGCCGGATCCACCACGATGTTGGCCGCGACGGACGCCGCCCGCTCGGCCGGGAAGCCGAGCTTCCGCAGCAGATTGGGAATGTCCTGCTGGTAGGCGGCGGCGGTGGGATATTTGCCGGCAACGAGGGCGTCGAGCTGCGCCTCGGGGAACTGGCTGCCGGGCCGGAAGCCATTGTACCAGAGGTCGAACGGCTCAAGCGGCCGGCCGAGGCGGGTTCCGATCAACCGGGCGGTCTGCTCCACCAGGGGCGAAGTCAGGACCTGCTGCAGCATCGTCTGCACCCGGGCTTCCGGAATTTCCAACTCCTCGTCAAACTGCCGGTCGATCTGCGTGCGCGCGGTGGGTGAGTAAGGATCGATCTCCCGGGCGGCGGCAAACAACAGGGCAAGCGTGGCGTAGCGCGTCTCCGGCTCGGGGGCGTTGCCGGTCCTGGCCGGTTTTACCGCTCCGGGGTCGGCGTCCTGGACGGCGGCCGGGGTCACCACATTCGTCACGGGATTCCAGTCCACTCCGGGATTGTCGACCACCGCGGCGGGGATGGTCTGCGTGACAATCCGTTCCATCACCCGCTGGAGCATCCGTTGTTTGGCCAAGCCGGTCTGCGCGTCGGCGTAGTCGGCCTTGATTTCGTCGCGCAGATTCCAGTGGCTGAGCAGCCGCTGTCCGGCCGGGAAAAGACGCCGGCCTTGGGCGTCGAGCAGGTGATGCGTCCAGATGTTATAATTCGCGACGTATTGCCCCGCCTGCGCAGAAGCCTGGGCGTAGGCCAGGTTCACCTTTGCCGGAATCCGCTTGGAAAACCGTTGGGCGAGCCGGACCTCGGCCCACTGCCGGCGGCTCCAGGTGGCGCCGTCCTGCAAACGCTCATTGAGCGTCGTGAGCGGAAAGTTGAGCAGGACGACAAAGGCGAGCTTGTTTTGAAAAAAGTCGTCGAGCACGTGCGCCGCGGGATCGTAGCCGCCGAACATCTCGTCGAAGGGCAGGACCGGCCCGGCATCCAGGTCCAGCTGCTGGCTGAACTCGCGATTGATCTCGTGCATGTGTCCGTCGAGTTGCTCCAGCAGCCGCTCGAAACGGTTGAACAGGGTATCGAGAGTGGCCTGGTCGCCGGCGAAGTTGGCGCGGACAAATTCCTCGAACGCCGGCCGGTCTCCATCCTCCGCCCGCCAGAGCTGGGCGACCTGGCGCAGGCCGCGCGCGAGACGGGTTTGTTGTGACTCGCCATAGCGGGCGACCAGCTCGCGCTCGAGTCCGGGAGTGGCCTCCTGCATCCCGGCCGGCTCCAAGCCGGTGGTGGCGGGATTCGACGGGCTTTGCTCCTGGGCGGCGGACGTCCAGCAGAGCACCGCGCCCGCAGCGGCAGAGAGAAGTTGCCGGAAACGGATCGGTGGGACGAAACCGGATTTGCACCGGCGGCGGATGGGAGGGGAAATCATGGTCGAAGAGAGATAACGGGTGGGGGAGTGGAATCAAGCGCGCGGGTGGACGAGGTCAGTTTTTTTGCCAGCGGGGTGCCATGATACCGCCTGACGAGGCTCGCCAACGCTGCCACGAGTCCTACGCTTGCGAATATGGGGCGGACTTCCCTTGCTTTATCCGAACTGCGACGTCGTGCGGAAGCGGAGCTCACTCAGGACATACTTCCTTTCTGGGTCCGGCATGCGTTCGATCCGGCTACGGGCCGTCTGGCTGGCATCGTGACGAATGATCTCCGCCGGTTTGACGACGTGCCGCGGCACGTCGTCATCTGCGCCCGGCTCCTCTGGACCTATGCGGCGGCCACACGGCTCGATCCACGCCCGGAATGGCTGGAAACGGGACGCCGGGCGCTTGCGTTGCTCACCGGGCCGTTTTGGGACGCCCGGCATGGCGGTGTGTTCTGGAGTCTCGATCGCGACGCACGGGTGCTTTCAGACCGCAAGCAGATCTACGCCCAGGCCTTTGCCATTTACGGACTGGCCGAGTGGCATGCCGCCACGGGCGATGCGAGCGCGCTCGCGCGAGCCCGGGCTCTGTTTGAACTCGTCGAGCAGCACGCGGCGGAACCGAAGCACGGCGGCTATCTCGAGGCGCGCAGCGCCTCCTGGAGCGAACTCGCCGACCTGCGGCTCAGCGAGCGGGACCTCAACGCGCCCAAGTCGATGAACACGCTCCTGCACCTGCTCGAGGCTTATACGACGCTTTTTCACGCATGGCCGGATCCCGGACTGCGCGGCCGGTTGCAGGCACTGCTCGAGGTCATGCTCGACCATGTCGTCACCACCACGCCGTATACCCGCTGCGAACTCTTCTTCGACTTGGAGTGGCGGCCATTGTCCCCGACGATCTCCTACGGGCACGACATCGAGGCCAGCTGGCTGTTGTGGGAGGCCGCGGAGGCACTCGGCGATCCGGCGTTGCGCGCTCGCACGCGGCGCGTGGCACTCGACATGGCCGCGGGCGTGCTGGCCCACGGATGCGATACCGACGGATCGATCTTCTACGAAGGCAGGGCGGACGGCGTGGTGAACGCCGAGAAGCACTGGTGGCCGCAGGCGGAGGCGGTGGTCGGTTTTCTGAACGCACATGCCCTCGATGGCGGCGAGGCCTGGCTGGAGGCAGCGGGACGCGTCTGGCAGTTCATCGAGGATCGCGTCATCGACCGGAAACATGGCGAATGGTTCGCGGAACTCGACCGATCGGGACACCCGGTGCCGGACTATCCGGAACGCGCCGGCAGCTGCAAGATCGGCCCGTGGAAATGCCCCTACCACAACGCCCGCGCTTGCCTCGAAGTAATGCGGCGCGTGCCGGCGTCAGCCCTCTGACCCCGGTGCCGCGCCCCGAGCCGGCCCTAGGAAGCCGGACGGCTTTTGCCATGTGACGCCGCCAGGGTGAGGAAGGCGGCCAGCGCCGGCGGCGGGGCCGGGGGCTGCTTCCAGCCGACGACCAGCCGGCTCTCGGGCGCCGGGCCCTCCAGCGGGCGGAACACCACCTCGGGCGGAAGCGGCCGCGCCTCCGACGGGCACATGAAGGTTGCGCCCAGCCCGGAGCGCACGAGGCCGATGCCGTTGGCGCGCGGCCACACCTCCTCGGCGATGCGTGGCGTGATTCCGGCGCGCGCGAAAGCGGCGAGCACGCGATCGTAAAAGCCCGGATTGTGGGCGCGCGGGAAAAGCACGAACGGGGTGGTGGCGAGATCGCGCAGGCGCAGGGTGGGGCGCGCGGCGCGCGGATGGTCGGCAGGCAGCAGCACGCCGTTTTTCTCGCGCAGCAGCAATCGCGTACGCAGACCCGGGGTGGGCGCATCAGGATGAAAGAAGCCACAGGCCAGCTCGCCCGTTTGCAGGGCTGTTAATTGGGCCGAGGTGGGCGATTCGTTGAGTTCCAGCCGGATGCCCGGGAAGCGCCGGTGAAATTCCCGCAGGATGCCCGGAAGCACGGTGGCCATCGCCAGTCCCGTGAAGCCCACGCGCACCTGGCCGACCTGCCCCTGGATCAGTGCCCGCAACTCTGCCGGCACGCCGGCCAGCGTGCGCAGCAGCGGCTCCACCCGTTCGACCAGGGCACGCCCGGCGGCGGTCAACTCCACGCGACGGCGGGAGCGCAGGAAAAGAGGCGCGCCGAGCGCCACCTCCAGCTGGGCGATTTGCCGGCTCAGCGCGGGCTGGGCAATGGCCAGCACTTCGGCCGCCTTGCGAAAATGCAGCTGCCGCGCCACCTCGCGGAAATAGACGAGGTGCCGCAGTTCAAAGTTGTACTGATACTCCCTGGGCATCACCGACGACCAAACAAGTATTTCCCGGCATGGCAAGAGTTTGATATAAGTGAAAGTGAAGGTGAAAGTGGTGGTCGAACGCCGCTTTTTGCCCCACTTTCACTCTCCCTTTCACCCTCACCTCTGCCTCATGTCCAAGTCTCTCTTCCAAAAAGTCTGGGAGGCGCACACGGTGCGCACGCTGGCCGGCGGCCAGACCCAGCTGCTCATCGGCACGCACCTCATCCACGAGGTGACCAGTCCGCAGGCCTTTGGCATGCTGCGCGACCTCGGGCTCAAGGTGCTCATGCCGCACCGCACCTTCGCGACGGTCGATCACATCGTACCGACCGACCAGTTCAACGAGCCCTATGCCGATCCGCTTGCCGACGCGATGATCAAGGAGCTGCGCCGGAACTGCCGCGAGTTCGGCATCACCTTTTTCGACCGCGCGACCGGCCGGCAGGGCATCGTGCACCTTGTCGGCCCCGAGCAAGGCATCACCCAGCCGGGTACCACCATCGCCTGCGGCGATTCGCACACGAGCACCCACGGCGCGTTCGGCGCCGTCGCCTTCGGCATCGGCACGACCCAGATCCGCGACGTGCTGGCCACCCAGTCCATGGCGATCGGGAGGCTGAAGGTGCGCCGCATCAACGTCACCGGTCGCCTGCAGCCCGGCGTTTACGCGAAGGACGTCATCCTCCACCTCATCCGCAGGCTCGGGGTCAACGGCGGCACCGGCTACGCCTACGAATACGGCGGCGAGGTGTTCGACCGCTTCTCGATGGAGGAGCGCATGACCGTCTGCAACATGTCCATCGAAGGCGGCGCGCGCGTGGGTTATGTGAATCCCGACGCAACGACCTTCGCCTACCTCCAGGGCCGGCCCTACACCCCGGCGGGGGCGGAGTGGGAGGCGGCCGTGGCGCGCTGGCAGGCCGTGGCCAGCGATCCGGGCTGCGCCTACGACGATGTGGTCGATTTTCGCGGCGAGGACATCCCGCCGACGGTCACGTGGGGCATCAATCCGGGACAGGGAATCGCCATCAATGAAACCATTCCCGATCCTGCGAAGGTCACGGCCGCCGACGAAAAAGCCTCCATCGAGGAGGCACTGGCCTACATGAAGCTGACCCCCGGCGCACCGATCAAGGGCACCAGGATCGATGTCGCTTTCCTCGGCTCGTGCACCAACGGGCGTCTCTC
>Ga0187877_1000063_pt1 | contig 134771 bp, 119 predicted proteins | sample June2016WEW_17_1_3_FD_132430 | JGI IMG/M metagenome (GOLD analysis project Ga0187877, IMG submission 132430) | Peatland microbial communities from SPRUCE experiment site at the Marcell Experimental Forest, Minnesota, USA - June2016WEW_17_100 | ecosystem: Environmental > Terrestrial > Soil >...
ATCACCCTGACCAACAGCGGTTCTTCATTGAATACTCTCTCTTATAATGCCACTTATGGTGTCTATTTCAACACCAACGGGGCCGTGGTCATCAAGAATACCGTAGCATCCCAAAACACCCAGAATGGGATATGGGTGAACAATGCTTCAGGAACCAGTTCGATCACACTGAATACGGTTACAGCAACATCTAACCATTTTGACGGCATTGACCTGAACACCTCAGGAAGTGTGACGGCCAGCGGGGTGGATACAAGTTTTAACATCGTGCGCGGGCTGTTTATCGTAAACACCACAGGCACCGGAAATGTAACCATCACCAACGGCAATTTCGGTGACACGGGCTCGGATGGTCTTAATGTCACCTCAAAGGGTGTCATCTCGCTGACGAATGTCACTGCAGACGGAAACACCGCGGGCTACGCGGCCTTTTTGGACAATTCCAGCTCCACAGGCACCCCGGCCCCGGGTGTTACGGTGCAAAACTCCGGCAGTTTGATGAATTCCTTTGGATCCAGTAAATGGGGATTAGATATTCAGACCAGAGGTGCGGTGGTGCTGGGGAACATCAATGCAGAGAACGATACCAATGCAGCGATTGCAGTCGATAATACTTATGGAACGGCCGGGGTGACATTAACGAATATCACTGCGTACTCTTACAATGGTAATGTTTTAGATGTGGCGACCAAGGGGGCAGTCACAGGCAGTAAACTATCCAGTCAGGCTAATGGAACTGGCTATGCCATTCTCCTTGACAATTGTCAATTAACTAGTGCTTGCACTGGTTCGGGCAATGTGACCCTCACCACCGTGACTGCAACCGACGGTGTCACTGGCCTGGCTGTCAACAGCAATGGCTCCATTAGCGTGAGCAATTTGACTGCAATGGATAATAATGGCGGTTATGGTGCATATCTCGACAATTCGCACAGTTCGGTGGCTGGTTCCGTTTCGGTTTTATCGGCAAATACGTCCTACAATAAGCAAGACGGCATCCACATCGTGTCCAGGGGCAGCGTCACCCTGGATGGAATCACATCTCTTAACAACTACACTTCAGCTTATGGCGTTTATGTGGATAATTCTACACTAACAGGGAATGTGAGTGTGCTGAACACTAAAGGCGCCAACACGTTCAGTGGAAATAGCCTTGACGGCCTCTGCATCTCCACCCAGGGGACCATCATCGTCACCGGTGCGACGGCGAGCAATAACGAGCGCTACGGCCTCTTCCTGAACACTTCTGGCAGCGGCAAGACGATCACATTGACCAAAGTCACCACCTCCCACAATTATGATTACGGGATCGTGTCCACATCCCAGGGTGCGGAAACGTTTACCAACATCCAGGCATTCGACAACGGGGACAATACAAACTATGACGGTATCAACGTTACCACGAATGGATATGATTTCACCATTTCGAACAGCTACATTTCCGGCAATGGCAAGAACGGGATCAATGCCACGGTGGGAGGACTCACCCATAATGTGAAGGTGATCAAATCCTACTACTTCGGCAACGGTCAGGGCAGCGTGGACGCTCCGGATATCCTTACGGATGGGAAACTGACGATTTCCTGAAAGATCGAGCACCTTCTCAACGAGCAGGCTGCCCCAAATGCCAGTAGGGGCAGCCTGCTCGTTAGGTAACATAACTTGGGAATCGAGAGGCAGGAGGAATTTCAGCCTAATCGGCGAACTGGACAACCAGTCTCTCCTGACGGTCATAAGAGGAGTGGGCTGAAAATGGAGGTTCCCCGCGTTTCATCGAAAAGACGCGATCGAGCAGGACGGGCAGATCCTCGACCACAGGTAGCTCGGGGATCTTCACGAGCGGGACCCATTCCAGGACTCCCTCTTCGGAAGGCCTGGGTTGGCCTGCATTGCACTCCCCGGTAAAAACGAACAGGCAAATCCCGGGGTTCTGGCCCGTCTCAACCACCACTGTCCCGCACAGCCACAAAACTGCTGATAGGCCGGTCTCCTCCAGCAGCTCCCTCCGGGCAGCTGCCAGAATATCCTCCCCCGGCTCCACGTGGCCGCCCACCCCATTGTATTTGTTCGCCCATAGGCGTTTCGTCGGCGCGCCTTTGATCAATAAGACGGAGCCGCTGCGCCTTAGGAAGATCAGGACGCGTGGGATGAGCTGGTAACGCTGGCGGTCAACACCTTGTTCCGATCTGGGCATGGGGGCAGGCATCCCTTGACTGGACAGCCGGTTTCATTTCGGTGGAAGGAAGCCGGAGTAGTCGATCCCTTCCCGAATCCAGGTCTTCAAATCCTCGTCGTTCTTACAGCCCTGCGGAGATACCACGATCCAGCCCGCCATGGACCTGCTGCCCATGCTGAAAGGTTTTACATGAGGCTTCGCCAGGGCATCTTCCGATCGCTTCGGATCCAGCCGCACGACCAGGTTTTCCTGGTTGACACCGCAAGCCATATTTCCATTCAGCAGAAAGCCTACTCCGCCGAACACCTTTTTTTCTTCAAGGCCGGCAAGTGACCCTATCTGAATCCTGATCCGTCGGGCAAGCTCCAAATTATATGGCACGATATTCTCCTTTAATCATTTTCGATCAACCATCCCTGAGGCATATGCGCAAACAATGCCGGGCGTTTCGATGGTATTAAGGTAGGGGGTTTTGTCCGATGCATCACCTTCAAAAAAATCATTCCTGCCGAAGTAGGGAGCCTTATTTCTTTCTGTGTACGATTCCTTCTGTATGGACCTAATACCACTCGGGATATTCAAGTGACGAAATCTCGAAACGGATAATCACCGATTGTCCCCATCCCTTCGGGTACGTGAAACGAAATCGTAGTGTGTCCGGAATTGCATCGCTCATGCAGGTGATCGTGTTGTCGTCCTTCGAAGTCTTCACATAGGTGTAGATGACGTGACCATCGCTGTCAAAGTGAACTACTCCAACGCTGAAGCGGGGAGCTTCCTGGTTCTTAGACCCGCCCTGCTTGCACGGATCTTCCCAGGCGTTTTGCTGTAAGCATCAGCACTTCCGGTCGTTCGGGCTGTTCCAGCCCTACGTTTTATTGCAGATTGAGCGCGCCCTTCGCGGAGGATGTTCAAGGCCGCATTCCCATCCCGGTCATGATGCGCATGACACACCGGACAGTCCCATCCCCTTTCCGCCAGCTTCAGGTCCACCTTGCGGTAATCGCCGTTCGCGCACCACTGGCTGGAAAGGAGTTATACACAAAGCGCGAACACCCGAACTGGCGGGCCAACGCCTGTCGCTGGTCCGCGTTCGGGTAGAGGCGGAACTTGAAGGCTTGATGGATGCCCATCTTGCCTAATGTAGCACAGATGTTCTTGAATTCAAGAGGCCACCGCCTTCGGCGCACGGCTTTCTTAAAGTCGGGGAACTTAGGCAAAAAAAGCAATTCTTCGCGCAGTCCGCTGAGATCACTGAGTAAAAAAATGAAATCTCGACGGCCTCTGCAGGAGATTTTCACGATTTGCGCAACTCACAACGGACTTTAAGAAGGCCCTGGCCTTCGGCGGGTCGGCTTGCATCCACATGCCTGATAGCAGGTGTCTTACGCCGCAACCGATAAGTATCCAGGGTCAATCCATCCAGTTCTTGTTTGATGATAGTTAATCATCATGGGCATACGCTGGGATGTCTTGCCTAGCCATGAAATCAACGTGAGTTCTTCGGACCACGACTCTGTCGTGCAAATCAGGGGAGACGGTCAAATACCCGCTGCCGCGACCGGATTCCCCATTCCATTCCCCGGTCCATTCGCCGATCAAGAACTGCCAGGCTTTCCAATTCTCAACGCCCATTTTTCCTTTTTTACCTTTCAATAAGCAGTCCGTCTCCCCACACGGACTCAGTCAATCTAGGGGGGGCGGACCGCGAGATCATTTGCAATCACCAGCCCTTCTGGAACAGCGGTCTTTCTTAATTACTTGACCACTTTCCGAACGGTGCCCAGTTGCCCGGCGCTGCCCAGTTTCCCATTCTTGTGAGCGATGAATTTGGCGTACTCCGCCATGAAGATCTTTCCTGGATCGCGCAGGTCGAATTTCTCCGGGTGATCACGGAAGAATTCACGATGTACGCGTGTCCACACCAGGCGGCCATCGGTGTCAATATTAACCTTGGTCACTCCCAGGATCGCGGCGCGGGCGAACTCGTTCTCGTCAACACCCCTGGCTCCCTTCAGATTACCGCCGGCCTTGTTAATGCGTTCCACCTCCTCCTGGGGCACGGATGACGAGCCGTGCATTACCAGCGGAAAGCCGGGCAGGCGCTTCTGGATCTGCTCGAGCACATCGAAATGCAGACCCTGGGAACCCGTGAACTTGAACGCGCCGTGGCTGGTGCCAATGGCACAGGCCAGTGAATCACAGCCGGTCAGGGCTACGAACTGCTTGGCTTGGTCGGGATTGGTGAGTTTGGCGTTCGCCTCGTCCACCTTGACGTGTTCCTCGACACCCCCCAGCTGGCCCAGCTCCGCCTCGACGACGATATTCTTTGCATGAGCCGCCTCCACGATGCGCTTGGTGATCTCTACATTTTTCTCGAACACTTCCGCGCTGGCATCGATCATGACCGAGGAGTAGAAACCGCTGCTGATGCAGTCATAACAGGACTGTTCATCCCCGTGATCCAGATGGACGGCAAAAATGGCTTCCGGGAAGAGCTGGTCAGCCGCCCGGATCAGCCCTTCCAGCATGCTTTTATGAGTATAGGAGCGGGCACCCTTGCTGATTTGAATAATGAAGGGAGCCTGGCTGTCCATATTCCCCTGGAACAGGCCCATGGTTTGCTCCAGGTTATTGATGTTGTAGGCGCCGATCGCAAATTTTCCGTAGGCGGCCTTAAAGAGCTGCTTGGTTGTGACGATCATGGATTACTCCTTTCGCAGAACAGGATAAGTTCATCCAAGGCATGGAATGCCGTCTAATTATAATACGACTATGAAAAGCGGACGAAAAAAAGATCCCGGCAGCCGGCTCCGCTCCAAGTCCGCTTAGGCCTGGCCAAGTAGGAATCAGGTAACAAGTTGGACCGAAGATCTTCCGGACAGCTGCTGTGGAAGAGGGCATTTGAGAACCGCGTCGCTCTCCCGGATCGTCCATTTCTGAGAAATCCCCCCACCTGGCGATCCCGCGGAAGGCTCTCAAACCCAAGAATCGTACAACCTTCCAGCCACCCCTGCGTAATTATTAGTAGACGAATGGGTTTCATTCGAATGTGCAGGTTGAATTTCCGTCCATGAGCAGTATAATCGGCACAAAGTTGGAGCAGAGCGATCCTTTCATCTCACTGGAGGAACTATGAGCGATCTTTATGATACCGTCAAGGGGCAGCAGGATATTTTCAAGAAGCTCCTGTCTTATATTCCAGGATTCAGCGGATATATCGAACGCAGCAACCGCCGTTCGGCCGACAAGCTGCTGCGCGACCAGGTGGCCCTGAAGTATTCCGAACTTGCCAACCGCGCCTCGCGCCTGCAAAAGGATCTTGCCGATGCCGGGCAGATCGACCTGCTGGATGATCTGGACAACGTCAGCCTGAAGCTGCGCACCTTCACCGACCGCATCAAGAACGCCTCCTACGGCTACTCCGGCTTTTTCGATACGATCAAGATCAATGAAAAGGAACTGGCACAGATCTATGCCTTCGACGTGGCCTTCTTCGAGCTGGGCGATCAGATCGGCCACGCCCTGGACACGGTAGAGAGCTCGGTCGGGGGAGACGGTTTGAAGGCCGCGATCCGCAATGCAGCCGACCTGGCCCGTCAGGCCGGGGAGACCTATGACCGCCGCTACCAGACCCTGACCGGCTCTGCAGCCCCCGCTGCGCCTGCTGCGCAGTAAAAGATATCTTCCCATTCCAAAGACACAAAGGTCTGCTTTGCATCCTTTGTGTCTTTGTGGTTTAATAGAGACATGTGGAACCACTACCTCATCCCCTCCTCCGTTGATGAAGTTCTGCATATTTTATCCGAGCAGCGCGAAAAAGCCCGTCTGGTCGCCGGGGCGACCGACTTGATCCTTGAGCTCGAGCGCGGGGTCCGCACGGGGATCGATACCCTGATCGATGTGACCCGCCTGGCCGACCTGAATCAAATCACCCTCGATGAAGACGAGGTGCTCCATCTGGGTCCAATGGTCACCCATAATGCGGCTGCCGCCTCCAAATTGGTCCGCGAAGGTGCCTATCCCCTGGCACGGGCTTGTTGGGAAGTGGGCGCCGCCCAGATCCGCAACCGTGCCACGATCGCTGGCAACCTGATCACCGCCAGCCCCGCCAATGACACCATCACCCCCTTGATGGCCCTGGGCGCATGGCTGATCCTCAAATCCACCCGGGGCGAGCGCAAGGTGATGCTCCAGGATTTCTACACCGGCGTACGCAAGACCGTGCTGCAGCCGGATGAAATGCTGGTGGACATCGCCTTCCCTGCCATACAGGCAAACCAGCGCGGCAACTTCGTGAAACTGGGCCTGCGACGTGCCCAGGCGATCTCAGTGGTCAATATCGCCATGCTGCTAACCTTCGATCGGGCATACGTCCGTTCGGCCTCGATCACCCTGGGTTCCGTCGCCCCGACCATCATCCACGCCCCCGCGGCCGAAGAGTACCTGATCGGCAAGAAACTGACCGAGCGCACCATAGCCCGGACCGCCAAACTGTCTGCAGAAGCCTCCCGACCCATCGACGACCTGCGCGGCTCTGCGGCCTATCGCCGGGCCACGGTGCGTGTCCTGACCGGGCGCGCTCTGTCCGCGATCGCGGCCGGGACAGAACGGTCCGGATTCCCGGAAGACCCGGTGCTGCTCGCGGGACCGGAAAGCCATCTCGCAGAAAAAGCCAGCTCTGGCCGGCCTTACCAGGCCGGAGAACCCATCCGGACCAAGATCAACGGCAAGGAATTCACCTTTAATAGCGGCCACGAAAAAACCCTGCTGCGCCTGCTGCGCGAGGAGGCCGGTCTGATCGGTACAAAGGAAGGCTGTGCCGAGGGCGAGTGCGGCGCCTGTACCGTATTCTTGGACGGCAAGGCGGTGATGGCCTGCCTGGTGCCGGCGCCACGCGCGCATCTGGCGGAAATTGTCACCGTGGAAGGTCTGGCCGAAGGTGAAAAACTGCATCCCGTGCAGGAAGCCTTCATCCAGGATGGGGCGGTCCAATGCGGATATTGCACCCCGGGGTTTCTCATGTCCGCGGCCATGCTGCTGGAGGAGAAACCCCATCCCCAGCGCGACGAGATTACCCAGGCGATCACCGGGAACCTGTGCCGCTGCACCGGCTACTATAAGATCGTGCAAGCGATCGAGGATGCCGCCAAGCAGAACGACCAGATCTAATCACCATCTTGATAGCCAAGGTGTGGAACTGTGCCATGATTGGAGTGGTGAATGGGTAAATATGCCAAATATCAGCGCTCCTCCACCAAGGTGCGGCCTACCCCGATCCATCCGATCTGGCGCGGGATCGGCTGCATCCTGTGGGTTGTTGTCCCGGTGCTCTCCTATGGGGTGGCCTACCTGGTGGTCAGGTGGGTAAAACCCACGGGGTTGATCCCTGCCCAGTTATTGGGGAACCCTCAATTCCCGGCTAACGTCTATAATCTGCCGATCATCGGCTGGATCGCTCAGTTCATCAGCAGCATCACGGACCTGGCTGCCATCGCCTGCTTTTTTGTGATCGCGGTGCTGATCCTGACCGGTGTGGCAACCACGCTTTACGCAGCAACCTACCGATGGATCGGACCGGCGCGCTACTCTCCCGTGGATGCTCCTCCTGACCGATATAAGTGGGGCAGCAAACCCAGAGGCTGACCATTCCAGACCCAACGATTCTCAGAGGTCCCTTAGCAATATGAAAATTACCCATTCCGCAATCGGCCAATCCGTTCCCCGCATGGACGCCCTCGGGAAGGTCACCGGTGCGGCAAAGTATTCCGGCGACCTGTCAAGGACAGGAATGCTTTTCATGAAAATCCTCCTCGCCGGACGCCCGCATGCCCGTGTGGTCCAGATCGACAGCACCCAGGCCGAAGCCCTGCCAGGTGTGGTCGCGGTTTTTACCGCCAAGGATGTACCGGTCAACGAGTGCGGTTTGCAGAAAATGGATAAACCCATCCTGTGCGGACCCGGGTCGTCCAAACCCGGCGCAGATGTCGTGCGATTCGAAGGGGACCAGGTCGCCATCGTCATCGCCGAGACCGAGGAGATCGCCGCCAGAGGGCGCGATCTGCTCCATATCGAATACGAGGATCTGCCCGCCGTTTTCGACGCCCAGCAAGCGATGCAAAGCGGTGCGGTGCGTGTCCACCCGGAGATTGGGGATTTCAATATCTGCGTCCATGACCGCATCCGTAAGGGCGATGTCGAATCCGGATTCGCACAGGCTGATGTGATCGTGGAGGGTGAATACCACACCCCCTATCAAGAACACGCATATCTGCAGCCGGAAGCCGGGCTGGCATATATAGATGAAAATGGACTCATCACGGTCGAATGCGGCGGCCAATGGGCCCACACTGACCAGGAGCAGATCTCGCACGCCCTCGGTTTGCGCCCTGAACAGGTGCGGGTGGTCTACCCGGCGATCGGTGGGGCATTCGGCGGACGTGAGGATATGTCGGTCCAGGTCCATTTAGCGTTGTCAGCCTGGAAACTGAAGAGACCCGTAAAGATCATCTGGAGCCGCAAGGAATCGATCGTCGCCCACGGCAAACGTCATCCAATGACCCTGCGCACGAGGTGGGGTGCAACCAAGGATGGCAAGCTGATCGCCGCTGAAACCAAGGTGATTGCGGATGCCGGTGCGTATATGTATACTACCAACAAGGTGCTCGGCAACTGCACGATCACCGCAACCGGCCCGTACTTTATCCCGAATGTCAAGGAAGATGTGTACGGCATCTACACGAATAATATTCCAACCGCGGCCTTCCGCGGTTTCGGCGCCCCACAGGCCCTTTTCATGGCTGAATTGCAGATGGATAAACTGGCTGAGAAACTGGGTCTGGATCCGGTCGAATTCCGCCATCGTAACGCTTTGCGGGATGGCGATACGCTCAACGTCGGGACCCCGGCACCGGGCCGCGTCACCATCGTGGAGTGTATCGAAGCCGCCTCCCGGAAAACCGGGGTCAGGCAGACCTCCCGCGGCTGGAAAAAACCGGTTCTGGTCCAGCCCAAAGAGCCACACCTGCGGCGCGGTTTTGGGTTCGCCTGCGGTTTCAAGAATGTCGGCTTCAGCTTCGGCTACCAGGAAAACTCCTGGGCACGGGTCGAACTGCGCGGTAAAGCCGAAATCGAGCACGCGGCTGTCTGGCACGCCGGCGCCGAAGTCGGCCAGGGAACGCATACCATCATGCGGCAGTTTGCGGCCGGGGCGCTGGGCCTTCCGGTCGAAAAAATCTCCTTGCTGACCTCGGACACAGCCACCATGGATAATTCCGGCAGCTGCTCGGCTTCGCGCATGACCTTCATGGCCGGGAATGCCATCAAGGGCGCTTCGGAGGCGGCTATGGCGAGATGGAAGGCGGAGGACCGGCCGGCGATCGCCGAGTACACCTACCTCGCCCCTAAAACTACCCCCTTCGACCGGGAAACCGGCTACTCGGTCCCCAACCTGTCCTATGCCTATGTCGCCCAGGCGGTCGAAGTGGAGGTGGACACCGAGACCGGCTTTATCAAGGTGCTGCGCGTGGTCTCTGCGGACGATGTGGGGCAGGCGATCAACCCGGCGCTGGTCGTCGGACAGATCGAAGGTGGAGTGGTCCAGGCCGAAGGCTATGCCCTGATGGAGAATTTCATCACCAAAAACGGCCACATCCTGACCGATCAGCTCAGCACCTATCTCATCCCCGGCATCCTGGACATCCCGGACACGGTCGAATCGATTGTCCTGGAAATTCCAGAGCCGAACGGACCCTTTGGGGCGCGCGGACTCGGAGAAATGCCTTTCTTGCCACTGGTCCCGGCGATCACTGCGGCAGTTCATGATGCGACCGGGGTCTGGTACGAAGAATTTCCCCTGACTCCGGAGCGCGTCTTGCACGGCCTGGGAAAAATTTAATCCCTGGCCTGTCTGGCACCGCCTGTTCGAACAAACAGTCTCGTGCCTGTCCAATGACAGAGCGGACAATGAAATTGCTCTCTCCTGACTCCATTTTCCTATGCCTTCCTTGATCTTGATACGGGGAGGGGGCGACCTGGCCTCCGGCGTTGCTCTCCGTTTGATCCACACCGGTTTGCGCGTCGTACTCGCTGAACTACCGCAGCCCCTCGCCATCCGGCGGACCGTGTCCTTCGCTGAAGCGGTCTACTCCGGTGAGATCACCGTCGAGGGCATCACCGCTCGCGCCGTGAACGATCCCAGTGACACCCTGCGCATTCTGAATATCCTGGGAAAACAGCAGGTTCCCGTATTGGTGGATCCGTTATGCACTTCTGCTCAATCCCTGCACCCGTCTGTGATCGTGGATGCACGCATGACGAAGCGACCGCCGGAACCGATCGGCTATGTGCCTCAACTCTATATCGGTCTGGGTCCCGGATTCTCTGCCGGAGAGAACTGCCAGGTCGTCGTGGAGACGCGCCGCAGCCACACTCTTGGCCGGGTCTATTGGCGCGGCGGGTCAGAGCCGGACACCGGCCAGCCAGATCCAGTTCAGGGCCGGCAGGTCGAACGCGTTTTATGCGCACCGGCCGATGGAGAATTTATAGCCCACGCGCATTTATGCGAACACATCGAAGCCGGTCGGTTGATCGCCGAGGTGGAAGGGCAGCCGATCTCCGCGGTGTTTGATGGCATCCTGCGTGGCTTGCTCCATCAGGGACTGAAAGTTACCAAAGGACTGAAAGTAGGCGACCTTGATCCGCGTGACGACCCGGCCCTGTGTAACCTGGTCTCGGATAAGGCGCTGGCGGTCGGCGGTGGCGTCCTGGAAGCCATCCTGTTGAAACCGGAAGTGCGTTCTACCCTCTGGACATGAACCTGACCCATGCCCTGCGCCTCCCTCCCATTCCTTGCCTGGCACTGGTCGGCGCAGGCGGTAAAACCACCGCTCTCTTCCAGCTTGCCCGAGAACTAGAGCCGCCGGTAATCGTCACGGCGACCACCCACCTGGCAAGCTCCCAGACCCCCCTGGCCCACCAGCACATCATCATCCAGAGCCTGTCCGATCTGGATGCTTTCGAACAGGCGATACCGGATGGGGTGACGCTGATCACGGGTCCGCTCGAAGGCGACCGGACATCTGGGTTATCCAACGAGCAGGTTGTTAGACTACACGAAATATGCCAGGAACGATCCCTGCCATTGCTGATCGAAGCGGATGGTTCACGCAGCAAACCGCTCAAAGCTCCTTCGGATCACGAACCGCCAATCCCGGATTTCGTGAAGATCGTCGTCGTCGTGGCGGGAGTCTCCGCCTTGGGCCAGCCGCTGAATGAGCGCACCGTCCACCGCGTCGAGCTCTTCAGCCGCCTGAGCGGCCTGGCTCCCGGGGAGCTGATCACCGGGGAAGCCCTCCTGCGGGTGTTAGTGCATCCCCGTGGGGGTCTCAAGAACATTCCCGCCACCGCCAGGCGTATCGTCCTGCTGAACCAGGCAGATACCGATGAATTGCAGGCCCAGGCCAGGTATGTGTCTGAGAAGCTCCTCACGATCTATTATTCCGTGGTGGTGGCCTCCCTTCAGCAGGAGGTAATCCACGCTGTATTCGAACCGGTGGCCGGCATTCTGCTCGCAGCCGGGGAGTCACGGCGTTTTGGCCAGGTCAAGCAGCTGCTGGCCTGGCAGGGGCAGCCCTTTGTGCACGTGGTAGCCGAGACCGCCTTGAAGGCTGGCCTCTCTCCGGTCATCGTCGTGAGCGGTGCCAGCGCAGACGATGTGCGCTCCGCGCTCCGCGACCTGCCGGTGGTCATTGTCCACAACGACCATTACCAGGAAGGCCAGAGCTCTTCCATTCGCTGCGGATTGCAGCGGATCCCGACCGAGACCGGTGCGGTGATCTTCCTGCTTGCAGACCAGCCCCAGGTGTCCTCCACCGTCTTGCGTGCGCTCGCGGAACGTCACTCCACCGACCTGCCCCCCGTCCTCGCGCCGTTCGTGGAGGACCGGCGGGCCAACCCGGTTTTGTTCGACCGGGTCACCTTTCCGGACCTGGAGTTGCTCCAGGGAGATGTGGGCGGCAGGGCAATCTTCAACAAATATCCTGTTTCGTACTTGCCCTGGCATGACCCCAGCCTGCTGCTGGACATCGATACACCGGAAGATCTTGCCAAATTGAAGGCAGGGAATCGATGATGAGATTTAAACAAATCTCCGCCATCATCCTGGCCGCGGGTGAATCAAAACGCATGGGCCGGCCCAAGTTGCTCCTGCCGTGGGGGCAGACCACTGTTCTCGGACAGGTGGTGGCAACATTCGCTGAAGCGGGGGTGGCGGATATTTGCGTCGTGACGGGGGGAGCACGTAGGGAGACCGAGGCGCTGGTAGGCGACCTCTCCAAGGATTTTCCCGTGCGTTCCATTTATAATGACCTGTACGCCCAGGGTGAGATGTTGAGTTCCATCCAGGTTGGGCTTTCCAGCCTGACCCTGGGTATCAGCGCGGCGCTGATCGGCCTGGGGGACCAACCTCAGGTCCGGATGGAAACGGTCGAGCGCCTGTGCTCTCTTTTTGATAAGAGCGGTGCGCCGCTGATCATCCCCAGCTTTGAGAACCGGCGCGGTCACCCCTGGCTGGCTGCCCAGCCGCTTTGGAGAGGACTCCAGGCACTCCCACGGGGTTCCACACCGCGCGAGTTCCTACAGGCGCACATGCTCGATATCATCTATCTGCCGGTCGAGGACGATTCCATTTTTAGGGATATCGACACTCCCGACGAGTATCTCCGGGAGAGACCCGAGTGACCTTCACCTCCGGGGTGGGTCTTTTATCGAAGGAAAAAAGGACGGATTCCTAGGAAGAGGAATAGGCAGGCATCTGTAATTATCTACGACTGGCAAATAATGCTCAAACTAGCGCGGCAGCTGGATCGGGAGCGTGAACCGAAAGATCGTCTTCCCCGGTTTTGATTCGACGCCGATCCGTCCGTTGTGATTATTGATGATCGTATAGGCGATGTGCAAGCCCAGGCCTGTACCCGATCCTGGTGGTTTGGTCGTGAAGAACGGTTCGAAGATCCGCTGCTGGATATCAGGCGGGATACCCGGCCCATTATCCTCGATCTCCACCACCACCGTTTGATCCTTGAGCGAGGTGCGCAAAGTCAGTTCACCTCTGCCATGCATTGCATCCACGGCGTTATCCATGAAAATTGACACCGCACAGCGTCCGGCCGTAAGACCTGACAGAGCATGCAGACTGACTTGACCTTGGCAGACACTTAATCCAGCTAAAATCAAAAATAAAAGACGAAATCCTTTGTCCCGGTAATTTCCAAAACTCGCATCCTTGGTTGATACGGAAACAGGACGTGAAGCCTCTTGCTATTTCATGCATCTTGTGCTATTTTTGAAATGACCGAGGAGCAGATGGATGCCTTCCGAAGAGAAGACCGTCATCGTCGTCGAGGATGAGCAGGATGCCGCCGAGATGTTCGCTGAAATGATGCGGGTCAGCGGCTACCGGGTCCTGAAGGTCTTCGGTAGCACACAGGCCATGACCACCATCGCCAAGGAGAAACCGAGCGCTGTTTTGCTGGATATCATGATGCCGGACATCTCCGGCCTAGAAGTTCTGCGCTTTATGCGACGCGATCCGGAACTGATCGGCATTCCGGTGGTGATCGTCTCCGCCAAAAGCCTGCCTTCCGATATCAAGGCTGGTCTGGATGCTGGAGCCGCGCTCTACCTGACCAAGCCAGTAGGTTTTCACGATCTCACAAACGCCATACAGAAAGTGCTCGGTGCCTGATGCTGCGGTCTTTCATAGCGATCGAACTTCCTCCCGAGATCCAGAAGGCGATTACACGGGTAACTTCCGGTATTCAAAAAGCCTTGCCCAAGCCGCTGGTGCGCTGGGTGGCCGAGCAGAACATCCATCTAACGCTGAAATTTCTGGGCGAGGTCTCGCCCTCCAACCTGGAACATCTGGCAGAGGTCTTGAAATTGGAATCCGGCCAGCACCCGGCTTTCGAACTCTCCGTGGGCAAGCTCGGAGCATTCCCTAGCACACGCCGGGCACGGGTGATCTGGATCGGGCTTGAAGCCCCTCCTGAACTTCTGACCCTCCAGCATGGGGTCGAGGCCGTGGCAGCCCGGTTGGGTTATCCTCCTGAAGAACGCCCCTTCTCGGCCCACCTGACCATCGGACGGGTCGGGCAGAATGCCTCAGCCGCAGATCTGACCAAAATTCGGACCGAGCTCGAGGGCTGCCAGGTCGGACTGCTCGGCCGACTGGTGGTGGATACCATCTATATCTTCAAGAGCGATCTGCAACCTGCTGGTTCGATCTATACCCATCTCTACGCCATGAACCTGAAATCCTGATGAGGTGACCCCTGGAAACCTTGGAACTTGCCCGCGCCATCGTTAATGCCCTGGAGGAAAAGAAGGCCGAAGACATTCTCCTGCTCGATATCGAAAAGATCGCTTCGTTTGCCAGTTACTTCGTGATCTGTACGGGCACAAGTGAGCGTATGCTGAACGCCCTGGGGGATGCTGTGTTGGAAATGGCCCGCGGAAAGTTCAAGAAGAAAGGCCGCCTAGAAGGAACACCCGACGGCGGTTGGATCATACTGGACTACAGTTCAGTGGTGGTCCATCTTTTTGCCCCCGACACGCGTGCCTATTACCGGCTGGAAGAACTATGGAACGAGGGGAAGGTCCTCTTGCGGGTTCAATAAGGATATGATCATTGATCTCTACGGCCGTTGGCAGGAAACCTGCCAACGGCCGTTCAATTTTAACTCTTCTCGAAGATCCAGCGATCGGTGTCGCGCGTCCAGGTGACAAGCTCATCCGGTCGGAACCAGAGCGCCACTTCCATCTCACCGTTCTCGGGGCTGTCGGAGGCATGGGTGAGATTACGACCGGTCTCCAGTGCAAAATCATGGCGGATGGTGCCGGGAGCTGCCTCGATTGGACGGGTGGCACCCATCGTCTGGCGCACTGCCGCGATGGCGTTTGGCCCTTCCCACACCATGGCCATGACCGGTGCGGATGTTATGTACTGGATCAGACCGTCGTAAAAAGGTTTCCCCTTATGGACGGCATAATGAGTTTCGGCTAGTTTTTTACTGACGAGCATGAACTTGGCAGCTACTAACCGCAGCCCCCGCCGTTCAAGGCGACCGATGACCTCCCCGATCAAGCCGCGCTGGACACCATCCGGTTTAACCAGGACCAGGGTTCGTTCCATGGATGCCTCCGCAAATAAAAAATAGCCTCGAGGCAAGTGCCTCGAAGCTAGATTCTACCATGCAGAGTGGCTTGTATCCGCCATTAGCGCAGTAATTCTTCCGCCTTGTTGTATGCGTCTAGCGCATCCTGCAGACGGTTGGCACGCATGTAAGCATCACCCAGAGTCTGCCAGACGATGATATCCACGGGAAACCGGTAAGTGGCTTCGCGCAGGTCATGGATGGTCTCCTCCAGCAGGCGGCCTTTCTTGATCAATTTGGCGTAGGTCTGCATCGCGATTTTCAGCTGGTTGGCCTGGAGAGCCGATTGCGCGCTCGCAAGCAGCTCCGCGTCCTTCTCCGGACCAGGACCCTTGGCAGGACGCGCAGCGGGGCTGGGCACCGCGGGTGGAGTCGCAGCTGACTTATCGAATATGATCCTGACCGGTTGGGTATCCGGAATCGGCGGAGTGACCGCCGGCACGGGCGGTTGCTGGGGCGTTGCCTCTGGCGCCGGGATGGAAGCCCCGGCCTTTTCGGCTGGCACCCATTCTTCTGCGGAGGTCGGTGCAGGGGCCGCCGTGACAGGCGCGTTCTCATCGCCCCAAGTGGGTAGCTCCGGCTCAGGTTGGGTTGGCTCCTGCGCAGGTGCAGCCGGGCTTTCCGGGACCACCGGTTCCGCGGTAGAACTCAGCCATTCCGGTTTGCTCTCTCCCTGAAAAGTAGGTTCTTCCCGAGGGGCAGGTTTTTCCAAATCCCTCAGCCAATCGGGCAGTTCCTCGGCAGGAGGAACAGCTGCTTTTTCTCCAGCTGAGGCCTTCCCAATGGTCTCCTCGACATCCAGCTTGCTCAACCAGGATGTAATGGTTATATCATCGCCGACCGTGGCCGGTTCCACCTTTGTCTCCGGTTCTTCTGTAGGGGCCGGCGTGACCGGTGGTTCAGGCATGGGTGCAGGCGACTGCATTTCAGCCGGCGCCTGAACGACCTCCGGCGGTGGGCTGGGTGGTACTTCTGGCACGTGTGGTGTCGGTTCCGCTGGAACCTGATCGGAAGGCTGTTCCTGTACAACTTTCTGGATCCAGTCGGGGAGTATTTCGGAGCGCTGATCCGGTTTCGTCAGCAGTTCTTCCGGCTTGGCACCCTGTTTTGCCGCTAGGCTCTCCAGCCAGGCCAGGGTATCATCCTCGATGCCGAGCGGTTTGCTGGCCGGTTGGGATGGCGGGGCTGCCGGGGCTTCTTCCTGCGGAGCAGCTGCAGGTTCCAAGGCCTGCGGTTCCCCTCCTGAAGGGATCTGAGCCTCTTCTGCCGCTGGGGGAGTGAGTTCCTCGGATGGCGGACTCAGTTTTTCTTCCATCACCGCGGGTGCCGATGGAGGGATAATGGCTGGCGAAACCGGTTGTGCGGCCTGTACGGGCACCTCCGGCTCGATCGGTGCGGGCTGTACAGGAACCTCTGGCTCGACCGGCGCAGCCTGCATGGGAGCCGGCGGCTCAAGGGGTGCGGCGCCGGCCTGCCCTGCACCGGCCGGACGCAACCAGTCGGGAAGTTCTTCCGTCTGCTCTTGGGAGATGGCAGGCGGCTCTTCTTCCGTGCCGCCACGGTCTGAAGCCAGGCTCTTCAACCAGGCCAGGTCGTCCTCTTGCTCCGCGGAACCCGGCTGGGTGGTGAGGGAAGCGGTCGGCACAGCAGGCGCCGTAGCCGGTGGCGCTGGGGGAGTCTTGGTTTCTTCTGGCGCGGCCGGTTCTGCAGCTGCCGGTGCTACCGCCGGCGGTGCCGCGGGCGGCTCTGAAACACGCGTGGGGGTCTCCGCAGGAGGAAGGGCGCCTTTCAGCCATTCCGGAACATCCTCGCTGAAGAGCTGCGGCTCCTGCGCTTGAGAGGGTTGAGGCCGCCCTCCGGCAGGTGTCAGGTTCTGGGCGACGTCGGGAGGCGCCATCGACTTCAGCCAGTCAGGAATCTCCGCGGCAGCCAGCGGTTCGGCGGGAGGTTCATTGCTCATTTCAGCGGGGGCTTCCGATGCGGTTCCGGTCGACTCCTGCCAGCCAGCCGCCCGTAACCAATCTGGGATCGACTCGCCTGCCTGCCCGGGTGTCGCCGCAGGTTCAGCGGCAGGCACCACGGGTGCGGAAGGCTGGGGTTCGAATGATGCAGGCGATGCGGCGGCAGGGGTTGTCGCAGCAGCGGGAGGCAGCACAGCTGTTCCAGACGGTGCCGCGCCCGAATCTGCTTCCAAGGTTTCAAACGTGACCGGGGGCGGTTCAGGTGTCACCGGAATCGGTTCAAAAGAGACCAGCGGTTGCTGGGATTCTACAGGTGCAGCGGGTGTGGGTCCAGGTTGCGGTTCGGTTGGTTGACCCCCTGAAAGCCACTGCGGTTCGGTCCCTTTATGCTCCTCCCCTAGTTTAATCCCCAGGGAGGTTGCCCAATCCGTATGGGACGCTGCTGGGACACTTTCCGCTTTATATTCCAACTTCTCCAGATTTACGGCCGGATCTGCCACCTGATTGGATTGAAAAACCGAACCGGCGACAAAGGAGGCATAGGGGTCCAGCATGACCAGGCGCTGACGGTACACCTGGGTGTTATCGGCCTTGGCCGTCCCAGGCAGGACATCCACCAGAATCCGCAGAGCATCCATGCAGTAAGGGTACTTTTTGAGCAAACCTGCTGACGTCTCAGCAGCCTGTACCTTTTGTCCTCCACGCAGATAAGACCTGGCAAGCATCACCAGCAGGTCGGGCCGGTTCGCATCCTCGGCCAGCACCGATCGAATTTCGGCGATCGCTTGGTTATGCAAATCCCCCTGAGCATACATGTACGCCAACGCATCCCGGCTCAGGCGTATCTTAGGCGGCTCAACCCCATCGCGTCGGCCGTACAGCCGGCGCAGCTCGCCCTGGATCGCTGGGTTCGAGGGCTGGACCTCAAAGGCGCGCTCCATATGCCAGATGGCCTCATCCAATTTATTCTCATCGTCCCGGATGATGCTCATCCCGACATGCGATACAAAATCATCTGGCACGACCATCAGGATGCGTTGGAAGATATCCGCCGCGTCTGAATAGTGTCGGCTTTCCAGGAAAGCTTTCCCCAGCAGGCGATAAGTTTCCACGTACATCGGGAAGGTCTTCAAGATGTAGTGGCAGTGAGCAATGGCTTCGTCTAGCTGACCGGCCTCAATGAAGCCCTCGATTTCATGGTTATATACACGCAAAGATATCTTCGCCATGATGCGCTCCTACTCACTAATATTATGCACTAAAGTTCTGCTTTAAGCAATCCGGATTTAAGGTAAACATCGGTTTCTTGATTGTCACGGCAGACACCCTATTGTGCACGCTTCATCGCCGGTTCTCGCCTCGAAACATGCGGTTGCTGCCAGAGCAAGATTCGAGCTTTATAATCTCATCAGGCCCCGCAGTTTGTAATAAGGATCGATCAGCCGGACTTTCTCCTTGAAGCAATCCCCTCTGAGACATGCTGGGAGAGTCCGGGTACGGCAGGGTGGGCACCGCAAAGCGGGTTGATCCAAAAAGCCAGGGACGGTCAGGTGACCGTCCCTGGAAAAGAACCTCAAAGCAGGTTGTCCCCTTGGATCAGAATTTGATCATCTCCCTGGGTCCCGACGAGGTTTTATGGATACGTGCGGACGATGTGCAGGGTCCCGTGCAACAGATGGGTCTCCACCCCGCCATTGTTGTCGATGGCAAACACGCCCTTCAAGGTAACGGTCGTATTGGCATAGAACTGCCATCCATAAGACACGTTGCTCGTCATACTGCCGCCCAGTACCGTGATGGAGGTGTCGGTGATTCCGTTGACACCGATCCCTGAGTTCTTATTGGCCGTCACACTGTTGAGGGTGACCGTCTTATGGGAGGTGAAATCCAGGCCGTCGGACAGGTTGTTGGAGAAGGTGTTGAGGCCGGTCAGGGTGATGGTTCCGGAGCCTTTGCAGGTGCCGCTCAACAGGCAATTATCCAGGACGGTTCCTATCGAGTGATTGCCGGTTGCGAGCACATGGTTGACCGTGATGTTGCCATCGGCGTACACCTCAAGTCCATCCGCTCCATTGCCCAGGAAGATGTTGCTGCCGCTGAGGGTCACGTTCTGCCCGGTGGTGGTCAGACTGTGGGTGGCCAGACGGACGCCATCGCCGGTGTTGTTATTCGCGGTGAGGTTGTTCAGCGAAATTGCACCGTTGCTGTAAGCTTCCAGACCGTCATTCCCCAGGTTATTCAGGAAGGAGTTGTTGCCGGTCAGGGTGATGCCGCCGTTCGAGCCCTTTCCCCACTGGTTATTCAGGTAGGCGCCGTCCAGGCGGTTCCCACGGGCGTTCACGGAATTTCCCTTGATGGCTCCCAGGGAAGTTGCCCAGAGTCCATCCTGATAATTTCCGTTGAATGTATTGATGCCGGTCAGGGTGATGCTTTTAACGAGAGCCGGGAGGCAACTCGAGCCGCTGAAGCCGCAGTTGTCGAGATAGGCACCCCAGCCGTAGGCGCCAGCGTTCAAGCCATTGTTGTCAGCCGTAATATTATTCACTGCGATCGTGCCGTAGGTGACTACGGCCAGACCCGAGTCGCCATTATTATTGAGTGTATTGGTTCCGCTCACGGTCACATTTTGTGGATGGGTCAGGTTGAATGTATTGTTGATGAACGCACCTGCGCCACTATTTCCAGAGGCACCGATATTGTTCAGGTAGACGGTGCCATGGCTGATCACATCCAACCCATCCAGATGGTTTGAGTTGAACAGGTTGATGCCGTTGAGGGTTACGATTTGCGGTGTCAATGCATACGAGTTATCGATCCACGCGCCGTAGCCGGTGTTGCCTTCGGCGTCCAGGTTGGACAACAGGATCGCACCGCGGCTGTAGGCGTCCAGACCATCCGATCCATTGGAGTCGAAGGTGTTCATCCCGTTGACGATCTCAGATCCCGCGGCACCCGTATAGAAGTTGCTCAGGTTAACCCCGTTCCCGATTGTATTGGTATCGGCCGTGATGTTACTGACCGCGATCGCACCCAAGGATTGCACATCCAGGCCGTCATTGTAGTTGTTGCTGAAGCTGTTGGTGCCGGTCAAGGTGACGCTTCTCGGTGTCGTTGCCCAGGCATTGGATAGGAATGCGCCTTCACCGCCGGGGGTCACGCTGTCATGGCCGTTCCCATCGGCCAAGAGGTTGCTGATCGTGATCGTACCCCCGCTCCAGGCTACCAACCCGCTGCGATCGTTATCCTCGAAGGTGTTGGTCCCTGTGAGGGTCAGCTTCCCAGTCCCCGTGCATTTAGTGCTGTACTGGCAGTTATCCAGTGCAGCACCAGAGGCTAGGTAGGGCATGCCGGTACCCGGATCGCCCGAGTTGTAGTTGGCGGTGACGCTGTTGAGCGTGATGTTGCCCAGGGAATGGATCGTGAGTCCGAATTGGTTGGAATTGAACTGGTTGCTGCTTCCGGTCAGGGTAACGCCCTGCGCTGTTTTCGAGTAGGTGTTATCCAACACCGCCCCCCAATACCCGTTGGCGTTCGCCACCAGGTTGTTGGCCGTGATGGGGCCAGTGCTGGAAGCTTCGAGGCCGGATGAGATGCTCGAGACATTCCCGGAGAAGACGTTGCTGCCGGTCAGGGTGATGCCCTGGGCACCGGTCGCGAAGGTGTTATCCAGGTAAGCCCCATCACCGGATGTATTACCCAGCGCGTCGATGTCTTTCAGGGCGATCGCGCCTTTCGATAAGATGTTCAGGCCGGTTCCCCCGTTGCCATTGAATTCGTACGGGCCGCTGGTCAGGGTCACGTTCTTGGCACTGGAGGCATTATAATTTTCGAGATCAGCACCGTACCCACTGTTGCCGTCAGCTGTAACACTGCTCAAGCTGATGGTGCCGTTGGACTGCACATATAATCCGTCTCCAGCAGTATTGCCGTTGAACTGGCTGGATTTCACGGTCACGTTCCCTGTACCCGTGCATTTGATTGATTTAAGTAGACAGTTATCCAAAACTGCCCCCGCAGCGCCAGTATTGGCATTTACGTTCACACTAGTCAAGGTAATGTTCTTGGGCGTGGTGACATCGAGAGCAGTTCCACTGCTGACTCCCGTGACCGTGATATTGTTCAGGATCACGTCAGAGTTCCAGTTGATGGTCAACGGGATGTTGGTGAACGTGGAGCTGCCAGAGATCGTTTTGCTGCTTCCAGTCCAGCCGCCCTGCATGGTCAGGGCGTACTTCACGATTGTTGAAGTTCCAATACCCCCGGTGGTAGCGTCGCTCAGCGTCACACCCGAACTATCGTGGGAGTCGCCATAAGCGGACTCGATCCAGATGGTCCCGTTGGTCGCCTTCCCCGCCAGGGCTTCCAGCAAGCCTCCGGTACCATCAAAATAGGTAAAGGGGGCGGTGCAGCCGCCCGTGTTGGCCTTGGGGGTGACACCGGTCGGGCACCAGATCGGATCGCCGACCGCGAGGATATCCTCGGCTTCCGCCGGGACGGCTGGCTGGTTATCGCTCACCAACGGCAGATCGTTCCCTTGGGGGATCTGGGAGACAAGGGGGGCGCTCGCATCCGTCGCGGTCGGGCCTGCATCCCCCGACGCTTGCGTGGGAACTGGGGTAGCTGTGCTCGTATCGGTGGGCGTCGAGGTGTCCGCGGGCGCTGCCTGTGTCACGGTCGCATCCGTGGGAAGGGGCGTCGAAGTGTCCGTTGGCGCGGCCTGCGTCACGGTCGCATCCGTCGGAACCTGTGTCGCCGTATCCGTGGGCGCGACATCCGTCCCTCCCGTGGAGCCGTCGTCCGCGGGCAGGGTCACCACAGGTGTCGCGGTAGGCGGGGGTGTCGCATCGTCTGCCCGCGCGGTCACTGTTCGGAAGGCGCTCAGGACAAGCACCAGCAGGACAATGAAGACGAACTCGATGAGTCGTTTTTTCCCTATCATGATTCTCTCCTTGAGTAGCATCGATCAGATGGTTGTACCTACTGAGGACTACTTAGATCTTGAAACAAAAAACCCGCCATCTACCATTAAGGAGGCAAATGCTAGTTCAGAGATACTGCAAGTATACGTAATACAATACCATACCCCCTACCTCAATCACCATATATTATTATTAATGGAAATGCTTTCTCTTTCAAGTGGCAGTTCCATGATGTTATTAATGGGGTAACGGTGGAGCGTCCTGTCCTGAAATAGTTTCGCAAGAGGGAATTCTATAATCGATCAGCCCCTGGGGTTGGAGGTAGATCGGGCGGGAACGATCGTGCCTAAGGTGACCCACAACGCGCGTCGCCGGTATCTTGAGGGGGTGAAAAGCCCGCGTTCGCTGAGTGGCTTAGCCCGTCCAGTGTACTCACACTATCCAATATATCAATTAATGGTTGTTTCCGTTTAAAGGATAGAAGAGCGGCAAGGGAGGGACCGGAGCGTCCCCAATGGCGTGGGCCGCCAGGACATTTTCCTTGGCCTCGGCCAGCTTCCCAGCCTCATTGGCGTGGACCGTGAACAGGGGAGCGCCTTTTTCGACCCGATCCCCAACCTTGTGGTGGATCAGCAGTCCGACCGCATGATCCACCGCATCCCCTTTTTGGGCGCGTCCTGCGCCGAGGGTCAACGAGGCCTCGCCGATGATGCGGGCATTCACCTGGGTCAGATAACCACTGCGAGGGGCCTGGACGACCTCGATCCGGGCAGCCTTTGGCAATCGCTCCGGGTGGTCCACATAGGCTACATCTCCACCCTGCACTGCAACCAGCGTCCTGAATTTTGCAAGGGCCTTCCCCGAGTCCAGAGCCTGGAGTGCCTGGGAACGCGCCGCATCCAGCTCGGTGCTGCGGCCTCCCAGCCGGAGCATATGCGCAGAGACGGTCAGGCAGTGCTCCCGAAAATCCGCAGGGCCTCTTCCGGCGAGGGTCTCCAGGGCTTCGCGTACTTCCAGGGCATTCCCGACTGCCTCCCCCAGCGGCTGGTTCATGTCCGAAAGCAGGGTTTCGACCTTGCGTCCGGCCAGCTCGCCGATGGAGATCATAAGACGCGCCAGGGTGCGCGCCTGCTCCAGGGTCTCCATGAACGCTCCCAATCCCGTCTTCACGTCCAGCAGGATGGCTTGCGCACCGCTGGCTATCTTTTTGCACATGATCGAGGAGGCGATAAGCGGGATGGACTGGACCGTGCCGGTGACATCTCGCAGGGCATACAGCTTGCCATCCGCAGGAGCCAGGTCCAGCGATTGACCGGTCAGCACGATCCCGACATCCTTGAGCTGGCGCTTGAATTCTTCTGTGGTCAGGTTGACGCGGTAGCCAGGGATCGATTCCAGTTTATCCAGCGTCCCTCCACTGAAGCCCAGGCCGCGACCGGACATCTTTCCGACCGGCAATCCGCAGGCGGCGACCACCGGCAGAACCACCAGGCTGGTCTTATCCCCCACCCCTCCGGTGGAATGCTTATCGACGGCAATATCCACGATGCCTGTCAGGTCCAGAATCTCCCCGGAGTGGGCCATTGCCAGGGTCAGGTCAGTGGTTTCGCGGGGGGTCATGCCTTTCAGCAGGACGGCCATCGCCCAGGCTGAGACCTGATAATCGGGGATTTCGCCGCGTGTGAACCCGTCGACGAAGAATTCGATTTCCTCCCGGCTCAGCTCACCCTGATCGCGCTTCTTGATGATAATTTCAACCGCCCGCATCCGAGGAATCTCCTTGAAGAGGTAGGCTTATTGTAGTCCCGATTTCTATCATCGGACAATCTTCTGACCCTGAGGTGTGTCCTGGACTGTCCACCCGAGGGCGCTGATGCGGTCCCGGAGGAGATCTGCGGTTTTCCAATCCTTTCGGGCCCGGGCCTGCTGGCGCTCTTCTGCAAGTCGCTGGATAGCAGCGGGCACTTCATCCGAAGCAGTTCCTGACGGCCTGTTCACAATCAAATCCCAGGCCGGGGTGGAGATCCCCTGAGCGGGTGACTCCGGCCAGGTCCATCGGCCAATTTCATCCAGCTTGAATTCCGCCCCCGCCGGAAAAATCTTTGGGGCACATTCCCGCAGCAGTGAAACCGAGCTGACCCCGCTCACGATGCAGCGACCTGCTCCGAGATCAAGGATCAAACCGGTGTGTTCATCCAGGCCGATCGTCGTATTTCCGGGCGGCAGCATCTTGCACCACTCCGTGAACCGCTCCAGGCCGACAAAACACCGGCTGGTGTCCAGCTCCTCTCCACCCTCGGCATTGTTCCAGTGGGGAATGCAGGATATCGGAAGGCCATAGTCAGCGAACAGGTCCAATCCTGGTACAACGCGTACATCCTCACCCGCTTTGTAGATCTCATACACCGGCAGGACCCAGGCACCGATCGAGATCGTCGCTGCACTGGCGAAGACGAGCGCCGCCCCCATGCGGTGCCGAGCACGGATGAGGTCCCAGGCCAGCGAGCCGCTCAGCTGGCGCACCGCATAGGTCGGGGAACCGGGACCCATAAAGATCAGATCGGCATCCAGCAGCGGGGTCAGGAGAGGGGCCTCGTCCGGGCTGAACAGAGTACCCCGTTTACGAGCCGGTACGACCTCGATCCGGGGGTTAAAGTTCTTCAGGCGGTTCTGCAGATATTCTCCCACCCTCCCGGCGACACGGGGGGAATTCAACTCGAAGCCGGCCGGAGTTTCCAGGATGGCGACCCGCAGAGGCTGGGGCAACCCCTGGGCGATCATCTCGAACACCCGTCCCCCCGCCAGGGAGGTCTCACCGGACCCGAGCAAAGCGATAGGACCATAGTTGTTCGGCAAGGCTTTTTATCTCCTCAGCAACTCTCGGACCTTGTCCCAGATTTGATCGAACATGGCACTGGTCAGACGGCCGGTCTGGGTGTTCTGCCGGCTGGGATGGTAGGAGCAGACCAGGGTCTTGTCCTTGGCGATTCGGTAGGATACCCCATGCGCGAAAACCGGCAGATCGTCCTGAATCGGTAAGATCCGCACCAGCCTGTCGAAGGCGATACGTCCCAAGGCGACGAATATTTTTGGGTCAAGGTGCTCGATCTCTTGCAATAAGTATGGCTGGCAATTCGCCATCTCCAGCATGCTGGGTTTGTTATCTGGGGGTGCACAGCGGCATACGGCAGTGATATAGAGGTCCTTCAATCTCAGGCCATCCCCACGGTGAAGCGAGGTGGCCTGGCTGGCGAATCCAGCCCGATAAAGTGCCGGAAATAGAAAGTCACCGGAAGCATCCCCGGTGAACATTCGACCGGTGCGATTGGAACCATGCGCCCCAGGAGCCAGACCGACGACCAAGACCCGCGCCTGCGGATCTCCGAAACCCGGCACCGGCTTCCCCCAATAATCCCAGGCCTGGAAGGCGCGGCGCTTCTCGCGAGCGACCTTTTCCCGCCAATCCACCAGGCGAGGGCAACGGCGGCAGGAGGTCACCTCTTCATTCAATATCTGTAAAGTCGTCATTTCGATTCCCGAATTCTACCCTATCTCAGCTTTGAAATTTGGTGGAATTGCGCTAAACTTAAGCCAGACCCAATGATGGAAGGATAGATCTATGAAACCTTTGCGGAAGAATGTGGCTGTCGCTATAGACGGAGGCGGAATTCGCGGTGTGATCGTCACGCGCGCCCTGTCTTTGCTGGAAAAACACCTCGGCCGACCGGTGCATGACATTTTCCGCCTGGCGGCCGGCACCTCCACCGGATCGATCATCGCGGCCGGGGTGGGTTCCGGACTGTCCGCTGCCCAGATGGAACAGCTGTACGTCCGCCTGGGGCCCAAAATCTTCAAAAAAACGCTGCGCAGTACTTTCTGGCCGTTGACCCGCTACCGCTACCCGCACGCGCCACTCGAGGCGGCCCTGCATCAATTCATGGGATCCAGGAAGATGGGCGATTTCTGGAAGGCTGACCCGCCCACCGACGTGGTGATCACAACCTTCGATATCCTTGCTAACCGGACCCTTTTCATCAAACCCTGGAAGCCAGAGTACAGGGAGTGGCCGGTCGTCCGGGCTGTGCTCGCTTCCAGCAGCGTCCCGACCTACTTTCCCGTCGTCGAAGGCCGGTTTGTGGACGGTGGGGTAGGTTCTTACGCGAACCCATGCTACCTGGCGGCCTACGAACTGGCTTTCTGCTTGAAATGGGATCCGGCGGAAACAACCCTGATCAGTCTCGGGACGGGTCGAGATCCAAAAAGCATTCACCCAGGTCAGCCGGCACGCTTTTGGGCCTGGGACTGGCTCATCCCTACCCTGGATGCCTTCCTGGCCTCTGCCGATGACCAGCAGGTACGCCTGGTGAATACATTCTTTCAGGGTTTGGATTTCCGCCGTTTTCAGGTCGATCTCAATAAATCGATCGAGATGGATGACCCGAGTCAGATCCCGGAGCTGATCTATTATGGAGAAGAGATGGGCACCATGATCCTGAACGATGTACTCGACAGCTCCCTGGGAATCGCCCCCGACCCGATACCGAAGTAACCAAACCGGATCTTATCAAGACTGCACCGGAAAACCCCGGCCTTCAGGTCTGGGAATATCAGGCGTAAAAAACCAAATGGTCGCACTAGCGTAGGGTGGGAAATACCCGAACGTACACGCCTATGGAGAGCCTGCAAGGCCTGATTTCAGGCAAAGCTCTTTGAAGTAAGAAGCCCCCCGCTTGAGCGGTTGGGTAGTTCACAAGATCAGCATCGCGTCGCCGAACGAGTAAAACCGGTACCGGTTCTGTTTGGCGACCTCATAGACCTTCAGGATCCGCTCGCGCCCCGCGAAGGCGCTGACCAGCATGATCAGGGTCGACTTCGGCAGATGGAAGTTGGTGATCATCCCATTTACCAGATGGAACCGATGACCGGGCAGGATGTAAAGGTCAGTTGGACCGCTGAAGGCCGAAATCAGTCCCTCCCCATTCTCGGAAAGACTTCGGGCTGCGCTTTCCAGGGTGCGAACCGAGGTTGTCCCGACCGCGATCACGCGCCTTCCGGATTGGCGAGCTGCGTTGATGGCAGCTGCGGTCTCCTGGGACAGTTGGCACCATTCGGTGTGGATCCGATGCTGTCGGGGGTCATCTTCGTTCACCGGTGCGAAGGTATCCAATCCGACATGCAAGGTCACGGTGGCAATCCCGATTTTCTGCTCTCTCAGTTCATCCAACAGGCGCGGGGTGAAATGCAGTCCTGCGGTCGGCGCAGCCGCGGAACCAGGAATCTGCGCGTAGACCGTCTGGTAACGCTCAGGATCCTTTAAAGGCTCGTGGATGTACGGGGGCAGAGGAACATGGCCGGCCGTCTGGAAATATCGTTCGATCGGTTCGCTGAAACGGATCAGGCGACGGGAACCTTCCTCGACCGAAACGACCTCGGCCTGCGGGCCATTTTCAACCGTTACCTGCTTGCCCTTCGACAACCCCTTGCCCCCGACCAGGGTTTCCCAGATCAGCTCGTCCTGCTGACGAAGAAGCAGCATCTCCACCCTTCCACCGGTCGGCTTGGTTGCAAAGAACCGGGCCGGGATCACGCGGGTCTGGTTCAACACCAGCAGGTCGCCCGCTTCCAGATAGCGGCCGATTTCATGGAAAACGGTATGTTCGATCGCTCCACTGGAACGCCTTAAAACCAATAATCGCGCCGCGTCGCGCGGTTCGATCGGTGTCTGGGCAATGAACTCCTCGGGCAAGAGGTAGTCGAAGTCAGAGGTCTTCATCGGTTCATCGCTTGCCGGTGGACAACCCCGGTCCTGAGCCTTAATGATACCTGCAATATCCATCCGGCGGGGTGGCGTTTCGGGTCCCCTCCCGCCGAGCAATCCAGGCGTTCGCCCAGGGACGAAAAGGTGCTTTTCCCTTAAACAAAACGGAGGAGCTTCCCGGCTTTCGGCCGTCAACCTCCTCCGTCGAGGACGCATCCCGGACCGCGTGGCAGCGGTCCGGTTACGGTTGGGCGATTCGGAATCTCATCACCTGATATTCGCGATCAGACCGTGCAGAGTACTCGTGACCGTTCCCAAGTAGCCGGTCGAAGTGATCACCCAGATCACGAGAGCGGCGAGGATAAAAACCATCACAAGGGTTCCCCCGCAGCTATTTCCTCTCCGCCGTGGTCGGGTCCGAGCGCTGTTCTCCAATGCACGTGCGGCTGCGGCCGCCGTGATGACTTCCGCCATCATCGGCGCTGCGCTCGTCATATCGAGGTTGGGGGACTTGCCTGAAGCGATCGCCTCGATCGCCATCTTGGCATGTTCATAGCCGGCGCCGCTGTTTTCCTGATACATTTTGATGGCGGCCGCCAGCTCCCCTGTACGCGCCAATCTGGCGACCTCCCCCATCTGGCTGGCACGTGCAATCAACTGACTGAGATCAACGTTTACGGGGGAGGCAGACCCCGGGTCCGCCCGGGGGGTGGACCGCAGGTCCTCGGGGATGACGACCGATGTCCCGCAGTACCCACATTTCATCGTCGTCAGTCCCGTCGCGGGTTCCAGTGAGGCGCCGCACGACGGGCATTGAAAAGTTCGGGTGGTTTCAACCATGCTTTTCTCTCCTAACATTAAACCATCTCAAAATAGATAAAAAACCAACGAACGTAGACAGGAAGAAGGCCAAGGATACTCAAAAATTGCCCGAAAGGCAAGGGGAATTTTGGGGGATACGTCTCATTCTTTTGGGCGAGCCGAGGAAAGGAGGTTTAATTTTCCTGGAGGGGCAAGCTCAGGCGGCAGGTTATTTCTTGATCCAGCGCAGGATCAAATTCAACAAAAGGGTGAGAAGGATGGAAAGCACAATCGACGTGGCACACGGCAGATAAACCATGACATTCCCACTCTGGAAGCGGAAATCCCCTGGCAGACGTCCCAAAGGCAGGTTCAGTTTTCCGAAGATGGTGACCAGGCCCGCGAGCGCCAGAAAAAACACACCCAAGAGCAGAAAGATCTTTACGATGGGCTGCATTTCAGATCAGTCTTGGCTGGGTTTCCTCATTATATGGTAAACCCAGATGGTCATAGGCAAGCCGGGTGGCCACGCGACCCTGCGGGGTACGGTCGAGAAAGCCCAGCTGCAGCAAATACGGTTCGACCACATCCATGATGGTATCCGGCTCTTCGCTGATGGAGGCTGCGATGGTGCTCAATCCGACCGGCCCGCCATGGTACTTCTCAATGACCGTTCTCAGAACCCGCCGGTCCACATCGTCCAAACCCAGGGGGTCCACGGCCAGCAGGGTCAGCGCCTCGGCGGCGACCGTTCGTGTCACACTGCCGCTCGCACGCACCTGGGCGTAGTCCCTCACGCGCCGCAAAATCCGCAGGGCCACCCGAGGGGTTCCGCGCGCCCTCCGAGCGATCTCCTCCACGCCGCCTTCCTCCACCTCCACCCCCAGCATGCGGGCCGCGCGCCGGACGATCGACTGCATGGCCTGTGGGTCATAGTAATCCAGACGGTAAACGGCCCCAAAGCGGGCCCGCAGAGGGGCGGTCATCAGCGCCAGGCGGGTGGTGGCCCCGACCACCGTGAAGTGCGGTAATTTAAGGCGGATCGACCGGGCCGAGGGCCCCTTGCCGATGACAATATCCAGGGCATAATCCTCCATTGCCGGATAGAGGACCTCCTCGACGGCCTTGCCCAGGCGGTGGACTTCATCGATAAACAGAACATCCCCGGCGCGCAAATTGGTCAGGATCGCAGCCAGATCTCCGGCACGCTCGATCGCCGGGCCGGAGGTGACCTTGATATTGACCCCCATCTCGTTCGCCACGACATGGGCCAGGGTCGTTTTTCCAAGACCGGGAGGGCCATAAAAAAGGACATGGTCCAAAGGCTCGCTACGCTGGCGGGCCGCGGCGATCAGAATCGCCAGGTTTTCCTTGACCTGTTCCTGACCGATCAGGTCGGACAGATGCTGTGGTCGCAGGGTCTGGTCAAGACGGTCATCGGGCTTTTGCTCGGGATCCAGGACGCGCTTGATGGCTTCATTCATAAGGTTGATTATAACCAGAAAAAGTGGCTCCTGAACGCACCTTTTCCAAGACAGGCAGCGGTTGGCACTTTCCCGGAGACCCCACCTGCCTTGAATAACTGGATTTCATAAGAACCGTCGGGCGGGTTCCATTAGCCAACTTGCGCAGATAGAATTTATCCGTTATCCTTGAAATGATCGAATGCTCCAGGAGGATACCATGCCGCGCAGGATCACCTTCCCGGACGATTTTGTCTGGGGAGCCGCCAGCTCAGCCTATCAGGTCGAAGGCGCCTGGAACGAGGATGGCAAAGGCCCTTCCATATGGGATACCTTTACCCACACCCCGGGTCGTATCGCCAACGGGGATACCGGCGATACGGCGGTAGACCATTACCACCGTTACCCTGAAGATGTCGCTCTGATGGCCGAACTCGGGCTGAAGTCCTACCGCTTTTCGGTGGCTTGGAGCCGGGTTCAGCCTTCCGGCAGAGGTGAGCCCAACCCGGCCGGATTGGATTTCTACGACCGTTTGGTGGACGCGCTGCTCGCCAGGGGGATCGAACCCTATCTATGCCTGTTCCACTATGATCTCCCGCAGGCCCTTCAGGACAAAGGCGGCTGGCCGAACCGGGATACCGCCTACGCCTTTGCGGACTATGCACGCCTCGTTACCGGTCGCCTGAGCGACCGCGTCAGGGTGTGGATGACGCTTAACGAGCCCTGGGTCAGCGCGTTCGCCGGATATTTTTCCGGGGAGCACGCGCCTGGCATTAAAGACCCACCCTCCGGGTTCAGGGCCATCCACCACCTGTTACTCTCCCATGGACTGGCCGCAGAGGCGATCCGCGCCTCGGCCCGACAGCCGGTCAAGGTGGGCATCACCCTGAACCTGAACCCGGTCTTTCCCGCGAGCGACTCCCAGAAAGATCGGGCAGCAGCCAAACGCATCGATACCGTCCTCAACCGCTCCATGCTGGATCCTCTGCTCAGGGGCAGTTCACCGATGCAGGAAATATCCGCGGCCCGGCTGCTGCTCACAGGCTTGATCAAACGGGGAGATCTGGAAAAGATCCGCAACCTCGACATTCTGGGGATTAATTATTACACCCGGACGGTGGTGAAGAACGACCTCGCATTTCCGGTCGTCGCGGCCCGCCAGGTCTACCCGGAAGGCAACGAATATTCGGGGATGTGGGAGATTTACCCGGAAGGGCTCTATGCCCTGCTGGAGCGCATCTGGAGCGACTACCGGCCGAAATGCGAGATCATGATCACTGAAAACGGGGTCCCCGTCCCAGACGGAAAAGACTACGATGGCCGCATACGGGATGAGCGCCGCATCCGCTATCTAAGCAACCATCTCAGCCAGGTCCACCGCGCCATCCAGGATGGCTTTCCGGTGAAGGGCTATTTCCATTGGAGTCTGACGGATAACTTCGAATGGGCCCATGGGTTCGGGCCGCGCTTTGGGCTGGTCTATGTGGATTATCGTACCCTCCAGCGCACCATCAAGGATAGCGGGAGATGGTTCGCCGGTGTGATCCAGGAGAACGGGTTTGAAATTTAGAAATTTCATCCTCAAACGATGAGCACCTGATGCGCCGTTATTTTGCTGCCCTGCTGGCCTTCTTTTTCCTGGTGGCCTTTGCGTCCCCCGCCGCAGCCAGTGACACGGTGCGTGTTTTCTACGCGGGAGCAGCCGACAGCACCGTGCGCCGAGCGCTGACCCTGACCGGTAATGCAAACACGTTTAAAATGGTCAGCGACCCCAGCCAGGCGGATGTATTCCTGCTGAACGACAGCATCCCGAATCTCGAGGAGATCGCCGGCCGCATCCACCAGGGCGCAGGCCTGGTGTTGATCCTGGGACCCGACACGAAACAAGCAGACGTGCAAACCTTGCTTGGTTTACCGGTCGAGCTGCAGCGCACTGACGCGCCGGTCAGCCTGACCGAGATGAATGGGAAGCAGGATCCACTGGCCAAACAGATCATCTGGAACAGCTCCCCGCAGGTGAGGCAGCGCTATACGATCAGCACACCGATCTCATCCGTCCAGCCCCTGGTGATCGGCTACGAGGACAATTCCTGGGTGCTGTGGAGCACAGCCGGCGGTCACGCGTTTATTTTTAATGCCTTTCTCAGCACTCAAGATAATCCTCAGATCCAGGAGTGGGCTTACTATAACTACCTGATCTACCACCTGACCCTCCGGGCCGCAGGACGCACCCCGCTTTCCTTCGCCGATTATCCCGGTTCCCCGGTGCCTCACCCGCTCGAGCGTAATATACTGCTTCTGCTGATGGCCGTGCTCGTGGTCATCTCCTTCCTGGCCTACTTCCTCGTGCGCCGCTACAGCCTGGCGCATCCGGAGGAGCTGGACCGGATCGTCAGCGACCGGGGCAGCTTTGACGTCAGGGAAGCCGGGACGGAATGGGAGCAGGTCGGCTTCCATCGACCTCTTTCGGGCTTTATGGTCGCCCTGACCATCGGCCTGGTCCTGTTCATCCCCCTGATCGCTTATCAGAACCTGATCCTGCCAACCTACATCCTGCCGTCAGCCGAGGCCCTGGGGATCTGGGGGCGGGTGACACAATTCTTCGCCCTGGCCTGGCAGTTCTTTGATATGGGTACAGCGGCGGCCTTAAACAAGTTTCTATCCCAGTATCGTGTCAATGAACCGAAGAAGGGCATCCAGTACGCTCAGCTGTTCGTTTGGTGGCAGGCCCTCTCGGGTGCAATCCAGGTTGCCCTGGTGATCGGCTTGGCGAGCACGGTCGCACCACATACTGCCTATGCCCTGTATGCCTGGAGTGTCATTATCCATACATTCATTCAGATCCCGGGCTTTTATCAGGTCATGCGAAACGTTCTGAACGGTCTCCAGCGCATGGACTACTCCCGCCTGCTGGATGTCGCCCTGAACCTCGTTCTGCCGATGATCGTCCAGCCGATCTTCGTGGGGATCATGTATGCCTGGGGACGAGCCCACCCGGTATTCGGCGGAGCTTTTGGCGGCCTGCTGGGGTTGGGGATCGCGGCCTACGCGGCTGAAGCGCTGACGTTTGTCCTGGGCCTTTGGCTCTATCATCGGCTCGGCTACAATGCCCGCATCCTGTTCCTGGCCCACTTCGATTGGGAGGTCGTTAAATCCGGGTTCAAGTTCGGGGTGTTCGAGATGCTCGGATCGGTGGCGTGGTCCTTCGGCCAGGCTGCGGAGATCTGGATCACTCAGGCCAGATTGATCAACTATGCGGAGATCTGGGGCAACTGGGGGCTTGCGCAGAACTTCATATTTGCCTTTAACATCCTGCAAACGCTGTACGACGGTTTCATGCCGGCTATCTCAGAAGCCATCTCGAACGGGAAACGTCTGCTCAGCCAGTATTACTCGACGATGGCCTATAAATACGGCGGTATGGTGAGCGCCTTCCTGGGGGCTGTGTTGCTGGCCGTCGCGGACCGCTTTATCCTGGGTGCTACCGGTCCGGAGTTCGTCCGAGCTGCGCAATACGTGATTCCGCTCTCCATCTGGGGTGCCGTGCAATATCCTTCCTGGGTCGGGGATAACGTCCAGCTGGGCGCAAACCGCCCCTATCTTAAATCCATCCTGATCTTCTCAGAGCAGACCATCCGGGTGGTCCTGGCCTGGATCCTGCTGGAGAGGTTCCAGATCAACGGCCTCATCATCGCCTACTTCGTAGGCCTTTTTTCAAAAGGGATCGCAGCCTATGTGATCAACCACCGCGTCTGCTTTCCACAGCGCTTCTACGTTTGGCAGTCACTGGCGGCGCCCCTGCTGGCCGCGGCAAGCCATTATGCCCTCCTGCGCTACCTGACCGGATTGATATGGAAAGGCGACGCACTCACCAGCCTGCTCATCTTATTCGTGGGCATCCTGCCCAGCTTCCCTGTCTACATGTTCCTTTATGGTCTCTTCGGCGGCTGGGACGCGGCCACCTTGGAAGAATTCAAGGCCGCGGTCGAGATGACTGGATTTGTCCGCCCCCTCGCCCGGGTCGTTACGACCTCGACCGCACTGGGTGCACGGATAAGCCCGCTGCATGGACGCTTCCCGATCTCAAACCGCCCGGCAGCCCTGCTGGAAGCTGGACAACTAACCGAAGAAAAAGTCAAACTATGACCAAGGCTCAATTCATCCGATGGAGAGCTGGCCGTAACCGGACCTCTGCCGAAGTCGGTCAGGCCTACCGAAAGGATCGCACGGATAAGATCATGGATCGTCGGGCAACCTTTTGTACCGTTAAGGTGCATTGGTTGCTTTCCTTGCACGCGGAGGGACTCAGTAGGTCGTGGTTTACCAACATAGGATGACTATGCGAACCTTACATCTTGTCTCGCATACCCATTGGGATCGGGAGTGGTATCTCACCTTTCAGCAGTTTCGGCTTAAACTGGTCCACCTGATCGACCATCTTTTGGACATCCTGGCAGCCGACCCGGAGTACAAATACTTCATGCTGGATGGACAGACCATCCTCCTGGAAGATTACCTTGCGGTCCGCCCGGAACGTGAGGCGATCCTGCGGCAGTATATTCAGAATGGCCGCATCACCATCGGACCCTGGTACGTTCTGCCGGATGAGTTCCTGGTCAGCCCGGAAGCGACCATCCGCAACCTGCTGCTGGGAGATCAGACCTGCCGCCGTTTCGGTCCGAAAATGCATGTGGGCTACAGCCCCGATCAGTTCGGTCATATTGGCCAGATGCCTCAGATTCTCAACGGGTTCAATATCCGCACCGCCTGTTTCTGGCGCGGTCAGCCCCAGGAAGCCTGCGAGCTGTGGTGGGAAGCCCCGGACGGGTCACGTGTTTTTACAGCCAATTTACGCGATGGCTATGGGTATGCTTCCAACCTGCCGGTGGATAAGCCCGAAAGCTTTACGCTTGAAATACGGCATCTGAGGGATCAACTCCTGCCGTACGCAGCCGCACCGCACCTCCTGCTGATGAACGGGAACGACCACATGGAGCCGTCGGCCAACACGCCCAGAGCCATCGCCTCCACCCGCGGCTTGCTGGACGGTGACGAACTCATCCACTCGACCCTGGTCAACTACCTGACGGCCACCCAAGCCGCTCTGGAAGGGAAATCCCTGCCCGAGGTGAAAGGGGAAATGCGCGACTGCAAACGCCAGCACCTGCTCCCGGGTGTGCTCTCCACCCGCATGTGGATCAAACAGCGGAATCACGCCTGCGAGACCTTATTGGAAAAATGGACCGAACCGTTCAGCACTTTCGCCTACTGGATTCCTGCAGAACGCCGCTCTCCGATCTTTCAACAAAAATCGGATATCGTCCGGGCGGCCTGGCGGCTGCTCCTGCAAAACCACCCGCATGATTCGATCTGTGGCTGCTCGATTGATCAGGTCCATCGGGAAATGCGGGTGCGCTTCGACCAGGTCGACCAGATCGTCGCAGAGGTCACGCGGGAGAGCCTGGAAAGCCTGGCAATGTCTATCCGGACGGAGTCCGGTGATCCATCCGAACCGGGACTCGCCATTGTCATTTTCAATCCGAGCAGTCATCTCCGCACGGATGCCTTGACTGCGATCCTTGAAATTCCCGCCTCCAGCAGCGGGGCCTTCGAACTGGTGGATGAAACCGGCACGGCCCTTCCCTTCGAAACCCGCGGCCTGGGAAGCCGTGAAATCATCAATACCACCCTTAATCCGAAGGAGTTCCAGGCGATGTTCGGCCAGGTCAATGGAGGGCGCGCCGTCGGAATGACTGTTCAGGACCTGACCGTCCTGCGCGAGGGCACCCAGGTCTTCATCCTGGCGGTGATGGATGAGGGCGGGGAGCCCAACCTGCCGAACTGGGATAAGGGGGTGAAGGAAATTCAGGCCTGCCTCGCCGACCCGAGCCTGTCGACCTTCAATATTAAAGCGCGCACGGGGTCGTCAACCCAGCTGGTCTTTGCCGCACCGCACGTCCCGGCACTGGGTTACCGTACCTTCTGGCTGCGTGACAAACCGGGGCACAGCCAGCCGGTCCGGCTGAACGCCGCGCTCCGCATCCTGATGCCGCTTGGGGCGCGCCTGGCAACCTCGCCGTTGGGAGCACGTCTCGTCGGGCTCTTGTCCCGTCGAGGCTCACCCGGGCCTGTCACACAGATCGAAAATGAATTTTTCAGGGTCGAAGCCAAAAAAGATGGGACCGTGTCCGTCCTGGACAAGCGTACCGGAGCCATCTACCCGGGTTTGAACCGCTTCATCGACGGCGGGGACCGCGGCGATGAGTACAATTACGCCCCGCCGGAAGACGACCGGTTGCTGACCGCCCGGCTCAGACATGTCCACAGCCAGCGCGGCCCCGTCCAGCAGCTGCTAGAACTCTCCCTCGAACTTAAAATACCCGTTGAACTCACCCCCGACCGGAGAGGACGACTTCATCGGACCGTCACCACCCCCATCACGACCCGCATCACCCTGACCAACGGCCTCCCCCGTCTGGATATCCAGACCGAATTGGAAAACTCATCCCGCGACCACCGCTTACGCGTCCACTTCCCCGCCCCTTTCGCAGCCGATGCCGGGTACCACGATGGTGCCTTCGAGATCGTTCGACGCCCGATCGGCGTTCCTGCCTTCGACGAAACATGGATCGAACAACCGCGGCCGGAGGTTCCCGAGCGGGCCTTCACGCAGGTCGTCAGTGACAGGCTCGGGCTGACGGTTGCCAATCGCGGCCTGCCGGAGGTGGAAGTCCTGAAGAACGCCCAGGGTAATGTGGAAATCGCCTTGACCTTGCTGCGCTGCGTTGGTTGGCTGTCGCGTGATGATTTTGCTACACGCAAAGGTCATGCCGGCCAAAAGTTGGCTACGCCGGAGGCCCAAATGCTGGGGCGATGGACCTTCGAATATGCCATCCTACCGCATGCCGCAGGCGCACAGGATGTCATCCCGCTCGCCTATGCCTTCCAGACCCCGCTGCGGGCGGTCGGTAGCACCCGACATGCGGGCGCCTTGCCAGGCAGGGCTTCATTCGTCAGCACCCAACCAGCCGATTTTTGCATCAGCGCGGTCAAGGAAGCTGAGGACGGCCGCGGCTGGCTGGTGCGTGGTTATAACCTTAGCGATGCCGGCATCCAGGTGGAGCTCAAAACCTGGCGCCCTTTCCGGCACGTGGAAATGATTAACCTGGCAGAAGAGAAACAGGCGGATCTGGAAATCTCAGAAGAAGGAAGCGTCCTCTTCCCTGCTAAGGGGCATGAGATCGTCACCGTTTTATTCCGCGATTAAGCCCTTGCCATCCGCGCTACGGGGTCAAATCACCGGGCTCCTCTACCGCGTGGAAAACCCACACGCCGCGCCCTGCGGATGGAAAGCTGATTCTATAAGGTTTTTGTGTACCGCATTAGCTGGTTGGTTCCAACCCCCAACATCAGGACCAGCACTGCCAGGACTCCCAGGGCGTAAGCGATCAAGGAGATATGACGGATGGCTTTCAGGGCAAAGGCTGCAAAAATAACCCACAGACCGGTCCCCAACAGCCATTTCCCCGCATAGGCGCTCGCCCGATACCAGATATCCTGGTTTTTCCGGATCCGTTTGACCTGCAAACCAACCCACGCACCGGGTGGAATCTTGCCCAGGATGAGGGGGATGGATAAGCCCAGGGTGACCAGCCCGACCGCTAAGTAGACGATCAGTACAGTTGACATTCATTCCTCCCCAAAGCGGAACTACATCCGAAGATCGGGTACGTGGGTTGAATTCGGTTCAACGACAGCCTCGGCTTTCAGGGATACGATTGTGGCAGACGGCCGATCAGGATTGCGACGCATACATTTGATCCGGGGTCAGGATGGTCGGAAAACGGCTCCTCAGGGCCAGTCGGGCTTCGAAGCAGGCGTGACAGGCATCGGCATACTCCGGCACGTGCGGCAGTGAATATTCTCGAATCAGCGCAGCAGGTCCACCCTCGAGCAGCACCCCGATCACCGGATCGGCTTCCGGGTCGTAACGCGCGCAGATTTCCTTGAGAGGCTGCTGGAAGAGGTTGCCGATGCTGATCCCTTGACAGACATGGATATTGCCTAACGGGTCTACATGCACGCGCCCGGGTTCCTTTAGATCTTCGTAGGGGCAGCGCTGAAATTCGTCCCATGGAAAAAGACGATTGGCACGTCCAGCCAGTTTCCTGGCCGCCCGACCGCGGTACATGAGCGTCCCCTCCTGCGCGGCAGACGCCTCCGGTTCGGGAATGCAGATGGTCCCGGCGGGGATGCCCAAGTCCGCGGCTGCCTGAAGAGCGTTGCGCACTTGAGCAGCCATCGGTTCGCTGGAATGATAGGAATCCGTGGAAAGTGTCAGATCCGTCAGGTGGCCGGCAAAGGGTTGCAGGCCAGTCCGAGCATCCTCTGCACTGTTCGCCCAATACGCGTTGGACACGATCCCCACCTGGAATCCCATGCCGGCAGCCGCGTAGACTCCGCTCAGCAAGGTCGCATAAAAAAGGAAGGGCTCTCCGCCTTCAAAATATATGCTTGCAATACTGCCGGTCTCTTTCGCCTGGACAAGGATGGCGTGGATCTGGGAATGGGTCAGCGTCCCCCTCTGCCACGGGCTGCCCCAGACAAAACAATGATCGCATTCAAGGGTACACTGGTAGGTGAGAAGGATGTGGAGGCTGGAAAGCTGCACTTCATCCTCCTCAATGGATCATTTGTTGAGGAGGGCATCCAGGCGGAAACGCATCTCGTCCATCTCGAAAGGCTTGGACCATAAATCGTTTGCGCCGGCCTTCAATGCCAGACCGCGCTCAACTTCATCGTTCATTGCCGTGAGCATGATGATCGGGAAGGAGGCATTGATGGGTGGCTGTCGCAAGGAGCGGCAGAGCTCATAGCCATCCATATCGGGCATCATCACGTCCAAGAGGGCCAGATCCGGCCGGCTGTCCTGGACCTGCCGGATCGCGACCTTCGCACTGCGCGCCGTAACCACCTGATATCCACCCATCTGCAGGACCTTGGAGAGCAGCTTTAAATTAATCTCGTTATCATCGACAATCAGTATGGTCGCGGCCATGGTTTTATCTCGTCCCTTTTCTGATTTAAGAATACTCGATTAATCCACAACTCGTCAAGCCATAAAAAGGTTCGGGAGGCTATAATTATCTTATCGGCTTGGAGAATCTATGTCGAATGTCCATGCTTCTCAACATCCCTTGCTCGCCCACAAACTGACCCGCCTGCGAGATAAAAATACCGACCCGAAGACATTCCGGGAGCTGGTCCGCGAAATGGCAGCCTTGCTGGCATATGAAGCTACCTCAGACCTGGCAACCATGCCTCGTCAGGTCGAAACCCCGCTGGCAACGTTCATAGGCGCAGAGCTCAAAGAGAAGATCGGCCTGGTACCGATCCTGCGCGCCGGTTTGGGCATGGTGGAGGGCATCTGGGATTTGATGCCATCCGCCGAGGTCTGGCATATCGGTCTGTATCGCGATGAAAAAACCCTTAAACCCGTCGAATATTACAATAAGCTCCCGGTCGAACCGACGGTTTCGGTGTGCCTGATCCTCGACCCGATGCTCGCGACCGGTGGCTCCGCCACTGCCACAACGGATATCTTAAAACGCTGGGGAGTGAAGAAGATCAAGTTCGTCGGCCTGATTGGTGCTCCCGAAGGCATCGCTGCTATGCAGGCGGCCCACCCGGACGTGCCCATCTATCTGGCCGCCATCGATGAACGCTTGAATCAGCGCGGCTACATCCTTCCCGGCCTTGGGGATGCGGGCGACCGCCAGTTCGGTACAGGCTGATCGGGACCTCGATCCGTTAAAAGACGTTTGCCGCCCCGCGCCGGATCCCGCGGGGTTTTTTCTATGCCCCGACGTCGACCCCGGTCAGTTTTGTCACTAACCGATGCAACAGGAAAATAGGCAAAAACAGGAGCGCATGCAGACCCGCGCTCCAGCCAAAGATGAGCGCCAGAGCACGCAGGAAAGTATTAACCGGAGGTGCCAGGTTCACAAGCATCCACTGACCTGCGCCTGCCAAAAGCGCCACGCCGATCAAAGTTGCTACGATCAGACCTGACGGCAACCAGGCGTGCCGGTCGGAGGCGGAGGGCAGCATGGTGCTGCTGACCGTAAACGTCAGGTAAAACCAGAGCCAGAAATCCGGCAGGGCAGGCAGCAGGGCTACCCCACTCCAGAAAGCATTCCAATCCCCGCTTCGCAGAACATCCCACAGGGACAGTAAGTGCATCTGATAGATCGCCGTATAAGCCACGAACAGACAACCGGAGATCAAGGGGGCAGCCCCGATCAGGGCATCGCGCACCACCCCTCCGGAGGCTGTTTCCACAGCTCCCAGCTGTAACCTTCCGTCGGACAGGGAACGCGGCACAAGGGAAAACCGGCCAGTCTGCACCCCCAGCACTTTGGCCATCAGAAAATGGCTGAGCTCATGAAGAAGCACCCCTGGAAAGAAAAGGATCGCGAAAGCAACCTGGGTCACCCCCGCCCGGCGGGACAGGATCAAGAAGACCGCCTGGATCTCTCGGTGCAGCAGGCGCTGGAGAACGATGAGTGGAACGATCATCAAGAGCAGCCAGAGCAGGCCGTCCAGGTTCGCAAAGAGTCCTACCATCGCTTCAGGTCAATGGGGTTTGTGCCAATGGGCCTTTTTTCCCGGCTGTCGAATACCAGATGGCCCCGCCCCCTGCCCCCAACCCGGCCGCGATGCCAACATTCAAGATCCCAATGCACGCACCCGCCAGCAACTGCTCAGCCAAGATCGAGGTCGAGGCTTGCAGGGGCAACCCAAAGGTACGCCAGACCTGATATTGCGGGTTTTGCAGGATCGCGGCATTGATCACCGCAGCGAGGATCTGGGCCAGGATGGCCATACCTCCCGCAATCGCCCCCGCCCCTGCGCCTCTCCGGATCACCTCCGGGGAGGATTGCGGTTTTTCGAACACACCGGTCAGATAACCGGCGCCCAGGCCCGCAAAGATGGCGACACACAACGCACATAACGGGCTGATCACGGCAGCCAGCAGCACGCAGATGAACATTCCTGCGCCGACGATAAGCCCCGATTTGATCATCGCCTCTCCTATTTGGCGGCTGCCTGGGTGATCTTTACGAACTCGTCCTTCCTCAGGCTCGCTCCCCCGACCAGGGCGCCATCGATTTCAGGCTGGGAGAAAAATTCGCCCGCATTGGCAGCTGTGACCGAACCACCATAAAGCACACGGATCGCCTGGGCGTTCGACGCCCCAAATAATTCCGCCAGTTCCGGCCGGATCACCCCTTTCACGACCGCATTCGCATCCGGGCCCGTGGAAGCGAGGCCTGTCCCGATGGCCCAGACTGGCTCATAGGCCACGACGACCCTGGCGGCCGCCTCGTGGGATAGGCCTTTCAAACCTTCTCTGACCTGGCGGGAAACAATTTCCTCCGTCCGTTTGGCCTGATTCTCTGCCAGCGTCTCCCCAACGCAAAAGATCGGGACCAGACCGGCTGCAATCGCTGCCGCGACCTTCTTGTTCACCACCTCATCGGTATCGCCAAAGTATGTCCGTCTTTCCGAATGACCGAGGATGACATAATGACAGAATTCCGCGACCATCGCCGGAGAAACCTCGCCGGTAAAAGCCCCTTTAACCTCCCAGTGCATATTCTGGGCGCCCAGCCCAATATCCAGCCCATTTAAGAGCGCCGCGACCGGGAAAAGCGCGAGGAAGGGCGGGCAGAGCACTTTCTCAACTCCCTTGACCGCATTCAAGGACGGGGCCATATCGGAAACGAGGGCCCGCGCCTCTTCGATGGTTTTATTCATTTTCCAATTGCCGGCTACAAACGGGGTACGCATCAGTGGATAGCTCCTTTGATCAAGGCGGCGGCCGCACGAATCCATTCGGTTGTCCCCGGATTATTGTCCAGCTCCGTCAGGGATTGGCGCGCCGCGGCATATTGTCCGATCCTGGCATCGAACTCTGCCTGGAGCAGCTCTGCCTCAGGCATATTCGGATCGGATTGTTCCAACTGATCCAGCAGGGATTGACCCTGGCCCTGACTCTGAAAGTAGAAGGCATAACGTGCGTTGACCAGCATGGTCAGAGGCTGATCGATACTGGATAGCTTGTCAAACGGCAGAAAGGTATTCGCATCCTGGTCGGCCGCGGCTCGATAAACAGTCATGTGGAGCTGGTCGCGCGATTTAGCGGGCACCTCTTTGCCGCGCAAGGGAAGAGCAGCCACTGCATCGATACGCAGGCGTGCAGCCAGCAGCCAGGCCCCTTGGTTGGCGAATTTCTGGGAGGCATCCCAAAGGGCAATTTCACCCTTGAGCAGACTTTCCAGGGTGATTACCTCGTTTTCGGCAGGCCCCATCTCATTGTTGGCGTAATAAGCCAGTGCCAGCTGGATGTGGGCATTCGGGTCATTGGGATGCTGAGCAACCAGTGCTCGAGCATCTGTGATGGATATAACCGCGGGTGCCGTCGCGGCTGAGGCAGTGGACGGTGGCGCGACAGCAACAGCCGGGGAACTCGCAGTGACCGCCCCAGGGGAGGTCAGGGCAGAGGGCGCGCCCGTTCCTGAAGCCGGCTGGGGGCTGCCGGCTCCGGCTTTCCGCCCAAATCCAGCCAGGGCGAATAACGTAACCACGCATCCCAGAAAAAGGACCACTCCCACCGCGGCCCACATCCAAGGAAATCCTTTCTTTGAGGTCCCTTTGACGGGGACGGCTTGTGCGGGTTGAGGAGAAACGGGTAGCGGCGGTGGGGGCGGGACCACGGTGCCTGCCTCCGGAACAGCAGTTTGAGCCATTGTGGCCGGGAGGGGAGCCAGGGTGGGGACATCTGCAGGAAAGGCCGGTAACTCCTCCCTGACGGGAAGCGTTTTTACCGTCCAGACCTGGTTAAAGGCCGTCACGAACGAATCAATATCCGGATAGCGGTCTCGCCGCTCCTTGGCGAGTGCTTTCAGCAGGACGCGTTCCACCTCCGCAGAAACCTGCGGGTTTACCTTGCTCGGCATGGGCAGAGGCGTGTAAATGTGGTCGTGAATGATTGAGAAGGGAGTGTCGGCGTTGAACGGAACCTTGCCGACCACCAGTTCGTAAAGCATGACGCCCAGGGAATAAATATCCGTACCCTCGTCGAGATCCTTCTTGCCCAAGGCCTGTTCGGGCGAGACGTATTGCGGGGTGCCCATCACCATGTCCGTGCTGAGCGTGGACTCGCCCGTGGCCGCGATCCGCGCCAGGCCAAAATCTGCCAAATAAATCCCGCCGTCGTTGGCGAGCAATACATTGGACGGTTTGATGTCCCGATGCAGGATGCCGTGTTTGTGGGCGTAACTGAGCGCCGCACCGACCGCACCCATGATGCGGGAGATCTCATATGAAGAGATCGGGCCGCGCGTCAGCCGTGCTTTGAGCGTTTCCCCCTCAATATACTTCATGACCAGGTAGGGACGGCCCTCATATTCCGAATAATCGAAGATCGGGACGATATTGGGATGATCGAGCTTGGCGACCAGCCGGGCTTCCCGTTGAAATCTGGCCAGGAAGTTCGGATCCTCAAGGAAGGCAGGATGAAGCACCTTTAATGCCACATAGCGATCGAGAGCAGCGTGATAGGCCTTGTAAACCGAAGCCATGCCCCCTTGTCCCAGCTGCTCGATGATCCGGTATGGCCCGGCCATCTCGCCCGCATTGAAAGGCATTCCGTCCCTCCGTAAAAACAAAATCGGACCTGGTCAGAGGATAGGGCTGGCCAGGTCCGAGGCGTTTTACTTATCCTGCAGGGCAGCCACGCCAGGGAGCTGCAACCCCTCCAGCATCTCCAGGGAAGCACCCCCGCCGGTCGAAATGTGGGTGATCTTGCCCGCCAACCCGGACTGCTGGACCGCGGCCACCGATTCCCCACCGCCGATGATCGAAACCGCTCCGGAATCCGCAACCGCTTTGGCAACGCCGAAGGTACCTTTGGCAAACTCCGGGAACTCAAACACCCCCATGGGGCCGTTCCAGACCACCGTCTTGGAGTTCTTGATGACCTTGGCATAGGCCGTGATCGTTTCAGGGCCAATGTCCAGGATGCGCCAGCCTGCCGGGATCGGACCGGTCGGCATGGTCTTATGCGCTGCATCCGCCTCGAACTTATCCCCGACGACCACATCCACGGGCAGGCGCAGTTTGGGGCCGGCCGATTTCAGGATCTCCTTGGCGGTCTCCAATGCCTGGTCCTCGACCAGGGAGTCGCCCACCGGATAGCCCTGGGCTTTAAAGAAGGTGTTGGCCATGCCCCCCCCGATCAGCACCGTATCCGCCTTGCTCAGCAGATTCTTGATCACACCGATCTTGTCGCTGATCTTGGCACCTCCCAGGATCGCCACAAAGGGTTTGGCAGGGTCTGCGACCGCGGCGCCCAGGTACTGGATTTCCTTCTCCATCAAAAAGCCGGCTACCGCTGGCAGAAATTTGGCAACGCCCTCGGTCGATGCGTGGGCGCGATGCGCCGATCCGAAGGCATCATTGACATAGACATCCGCCAGAGAGGCCAACTGTTTGGACATCCCCGGGTCGTTCTTCTCCTCTTCCGGATGGAAGCGGGTGTTCTCGAGCAGCAGCACTTCCCCGGGCCGCAGGTTCTTGGCGGCAGCCTCGGCTTTGGGACCGATGCAGTCCTCGGCAAAAACGACCGGTTTGGTCAACAGCCTGCTCAAGTGCACCGCGACCGGCCGCAGCGAGAACTTCGGGTCAGGGCCATCCTTGGGGCGGCCCAGGTGAGAGCACAGGATCACCGCCGCGCCGTGATCGAGCAGGTACTGCAAGGTCGGCATGGCCGCCCGGATGCGGGTATCATCTCCCACCACTCCATCCTTAATCGGGACATTGTAGTCCACCCGTACCAGGACACGCTTCCCTTTGACATCAATATCGCGGATCGTCTTTTTATTGAACATGGTAGCCTCCATCCATGCCAAATGCCACGTTCAGGCGGACGTTGCATTTTCGGGCATGGTCAATGATCTTAAAGCGATTTTGCCATCAACGCGGCCAGGTCGGCGGTGCGGACCGAGTAACCCCATTCGTTATCGTACCAGGCAACGACCTTGATGAAGTTGTTCTCGGCTTTGCCGAGGACGCTGGTGAAGGGTAGATCCACGGAAGAGGAGTGGGGGTCGCCCTTGTAGTCAATGCTGACCAATGGCTCGTCCACCGCCTGCAGGATGCCTTTAAAGCGGGGCTCTTTGGCGGCTTCACGGAAAGACTGGCGCAGTGCGTCGGTGGTTGTAGCCTTTTCAATCTCCGCCGTAAAATCCACTATGGAGACGGTTGAGACTGGCACCCGCAGGGCGTAGCCATCGAACTTGCCCTTGAGGTCGGGGATGACCAGGGAGATCGCCTTGGCTGCACCGGTCGTGGTCGGGATGATGCTCATCGCCGCGGCCCGGGCCCGCCTCAGGTCAGAATGGGGCAGATCGAGGATGCGCTGGTCATTGGTGTAGGCGTGGATGGTCGTCATAAAAGCGCGCACAATCTTATAGCGGTCGTGCACGACCTTCACGGCCGGAGCGAGGCAGTTCGTGGTGCAGGAAGCATTCGAGACAACATGGTGAATCTTGGGATCGTATTTATCCTCATTGACGCCCAAGACAATAGTGAGGTCCTCCCCTTCGGCAGGGGCGGATATGATCACTTTCTTGGCGCCGCTCTTAAGGTGGTTGACCGCTCCTTTGACCGTTTTTCCCTTTTTATTCACGCCATCTTCCTTGATGGTGAAAAGGCCGGTCGACTCGATCACAATGCTCACGCCCAGGTCGCCCCAGGGTATTGCAGCAGGATCGGTTTCCTTAAAAGCCTTGATTTTCTTCCCATCGACGATCAACGCATTCTCAGCAACTTCCACCGTACCGGGGAAGCGGCCGTAATTCGAGTCGTACTTGAGAAGATGCGCCATGGTGGGCAGATCGCCAATATCGTTAAAGGCGACTACCTCAAGTTTATCGGGATAGTAATCCCGAATGGCCTTCAGGACCTGACGGCCGATCCGGCCAAAACCATTGATTCCTACTTTAACTGCCATTGAAAGCCTCCTTAAAATATAGATATGAGATCAACGCGTCAGCGTTGAGTTGTCCTTGCCGAGCGGACCGGTCCGCTCATAATAAAGATCGATCAGGGTCCGGGCCAATTTTACCGCATCATGACGGCCCGGATGTTCCCGATCCAGCAGGTCGGCACAGTATACCCGCGGGTCATAGTCCAAAGCTTCATCTAATCGCACCCAGTGGGTCCCCACCATAAGTGTTCCATCATAACACGTATTACAGACGATGATATCGATGATGTCCGTGCCGATGATCTCCTCCAGGGCGCGCACGTGGTCGCCACAGCTGTACTCCTCCGTTTCGCCGATCTGGGTGGCCACATTCGTAATAAAAATCTTCAGCGCCTGGCTGGAACGGATGGCTTCCAGCAGGTCCCTGACCAGGATGTTCGGGAGCAGGCTGGTGTACAGACTCCCAGGCCCGATGATCACGATGTCCGCTGCCAGGATGGCCTGCAGGACAGGAGGAAATGCCGAGGCATCATTCGGCTCAAGCCATACCCGCCGCACACGCCCGGCTGCTTTCGGGATCTGACTCTCGCCCTCGACACGCACCTCGGTCTGGGTATGGTGAAGCTCGACATCCGCCACCAAGCGGACATCATGCAGGGTGGCAGGTATGACCTTGCCATATACAGAGAGAACCCGCCCGGACTCGGCGATGGCTTCCTCAAAACTGCCGGTGATATCCACCAGGGCGGAGATGAATAAATTCCCGAACGAATGCCCCCCCAGGCCAGTGTCGCCTCCGAACCGATACTGGAACAGCTGCGTCAGCAAAGCTTCATCGTCGGATAGAGCGGCCAAGCAGTTGCGAATGTCCCCCGGGGGAAGGATACCCATGCTGCGGCGGATCTCTCCGGAGGAACCCCCGTCATCCGCCACTGAAACGACTGCGGTCAAATTGTGGGTGTAATCCTTGAGGCCGCGCAACACTGTGGCGATCCCGTGCCCCCCGCCGATCACGACCACCCGCGGCCCTCGCTCCCGGCGCCGGTATTCGCTCACCTGATCGAGCAGGGGTTGACCAGGCCGCAGGAAGGGAATCAGCAGGGAGCGGCTCACCCCCCAGATCCCTACCACAATCAAACCGAGACCGAGCCCGCCGAAGATGAGGACCCGGACCGGTCGGCTCAGGAAGCGCAGCGAAAGAAAGGTAACGACGGGCAGCAACCAGTTATTGGGTGCCGTGCGGTAAAGGTCCAACAGCAGGGCTGCCAGGCCCAATCCGAGCAACATGATCCCGAGCAACAGGACAAGGAACCAGCGTTTGACCCCGATCCCCGGGACCATCAAGCGGAATAACCCAGCCAAACCCCGAAAAAATGAGTCCCGCCTGGTTTGCCGCTTATTTAACATCACGAGGATGATAGCAGTGAATGGGGGAATAGTCAACTATTTCTTCCGCATGTTATAATGGCTGGCATGGGCGCCATCATTGCTCTTGACATCGGGGGAACACACCTGCGCGGAGCCACATACCTCGAAAAAAGCAATCTCCCGATCAAACATGAGCTCAAAGCAACCCAATCCAATGAAGGCAAAGTTTATGACCGGATCGTCGATTTGATCGCCTCCATTTGGCCGGAAGATCAGGTGCAGGCCATCTCGGTGGCGATCCCCGGTCCGCTCGACCCGGAGACCGGCTCGATCATCGAAACCCCCAACATCAAGGGTTGGGCTTATTTTCCACTCGGGCAGAAGCTGACCGAGCACTTCCATGTGCCGGTCTTCCTTGGCAACGACGCCAACCTGGCAGCCCTTGGCGAGTGGTCCTGCGGGGCAGGAGAGGGGCATCACGACCTGATCTACCTGACCATCAGCACCGGGATTGGTGGAGGGGTGATCAACGCCGACCAGCTCCTGCTCGGGCATCGAGGCCTGGCTGCCGAGCTGGGGCATGTGACCGTTCTGCCCGGAGGCCCGGTCTGTTCCTGCGGCCAGCGCGGCCACCTGGAAGCGATCGCCTCCGGACCGGGGATTGCCCGCTTTGTTCAAGAAAAGCTGGCTGCTGGCCGGACCTCGATCCTGCGCGCCAATACCGCCCTGTCCTCACGCGAGATCGCAGAAGCAGCCCGGACGGGGGACGAGCTTGCCCTCGATGCCTTTGCGTATGCCGGAGAATACCTAGGCCAGGCGCTGGCGGATTATTTGCACATTTTTAACCCGTCGATGGTCATTTTCGGCGGGGGGGTATCCCAAAGTGGTGATCTCATCCTGGAACCGGTGAAAGCGTCCATGAAACGGCATGTCATGGACCCCTCCTACCTGGAAGGGCTGGAGCTGGCTTTCGCTAAGTTAGGGGATGATGCCGGATTGTTGGGTGCCCTCACCTATGCAAGGCTTAAACTCGCCGAATGACGGACGAGGCTTAACTTTCATCAGACGGAGGATGGCATGGAACCTTATAAATTACCCGGGCCTAAGGCCAGGGCACTGATCAAGCGCGATTCCGCAGTGATCTCACCTTCCTATCCGCGCGACCTACCGTTTGTCATGGACCATGGCAAGGGGACGGAGGTCTGGGACGTCGACGGCAACCGTTTTCTTGATTTCGGTGCTGGCATAGCGGTCGTATCCACCGGCCATGCCCACCCCCAGGTGGTCAAGGCCATTCAGGACCAGGCGGAAAAATTTATCCATATCTCTTCCGACTTCTACCATGAATCATGGATCGAGCTGGGTGAGAAACTTGATGAAATCGCTCCCTTTGCGGAAGCCGCGGTTTCCTTCATGACCAACTCGGGGACCGAATCAGTCGAGACGGCCATCAAGCTGGCGCGTTACCACACCGGGCGGATGAACTTCATCGGTTTTACCGGCGCCTTCCACGGCAGGACAATGGGGGCGGTCACCTTTACATCCAGCAAGCCGACCTACCATCGCGGCTTCTACCCGTTGATGAATGGGGTCGTGCATGCCCCGTTTCCCGACCCCTATCGCCCGATCCTGGACCGCCTCCCCGGAGAGGATTACGGCGAGACGTGCGTCCGTTATATCGAAGAGCAGATCCTGGGACACATCCTTCCGCCGGAGGAAGTGGCGGGCATACTGGTCGAGTCCATCCAGGGGGAGGGCGGCTACATCGTCCCGCCTCCCGGATTCTTCCCGGCCCTGCGAGAGTTGTGCGATAAATATCATATCCTGCTTCTGGCGGATGAGGTGCAAAGCGGCATGGGCCGCACTGGCAAATGGTGGGCGATCGAGCACTTCGGCGTCGAACCGGATATCATCACAGTCGCTAAAGGCATCGCCTCGGGCATGCCGATAGGGGCCGCGATTGCCCGCAAATCGGTTATGGATTGGCCGCGCGGTGCCCACGGCAATACCTTCGGTGGCAACCCGCTCGCCTGTGCCGCGGCACTGGCGACCATCAAATTGATCGAAACCGAATATCTGGAGAACGCCGCCAAGATAGGTGAATACACCCTGGATGCCCTGCACGAGATCATGGTCCGCCACCCCCACATCGGGGACGTGCGCGGCATCGGCTTGATGATCGGCGTGGAATTTGTAACCGACCGCAGGAGTAAGAAGCCGCATGAGGTCTTGCGCGACCGGATCGCTGAACTGGCTTTCGAGCGCGGGTTGATCCTGCTCGGCTGTGGGAAGAGCGTCATCCGCATCGCGCCACCCCTGAGCGTTTCCAAGCCAGAAGTGGACGAGGCCCTGACGATTTTTGAAGAATCCGTCACGCTGGCGGAGAAAGAGACCCGTTAGATCCGATCGGGGCATTGGATCACGGTTCTATTAGGATTCTTTAGGGGTAGATTGAGTAAAGGAGAACCATGCGGAATACCTTAATGGACGCGATGAAACAAGCCATTCGGGAAGTCAAGCAATGGCCTGACAAGTCTGTTCAGGTCTTTCACCACAATGATGCCGATGGGCTTTCTTCGGGCGCCATACTCACGCGTGCCCTTGAACGGCAGGGATTTGAAGTCCAGCGCTTCTGTCTGGAAAAGCCTTATCCCGCAGTGCTAAAAAAGATTTACGAACAGGAGGGCAGGATTCTCATCTTTGCCGATTTTGCCGGCAGGATCGCACCTCTGCTTTCCGAATTGAACCAGGGAAGAAATCTGACGCTGATCCTGGATCACCATGTCGCTGAAGCCTCGACCGATCCGAAAGTTCACAATCTGGACCCTGATTTGTATGGATTGAAAGGGGATCGAGATATTTCCGCCTCGACAACCTGTTATCTTTTTGCGATCACGCTGGATTCGGTCAATCGAGACATGGCCCATATCGCAGCCGTGGGAGCGGTGGGAGATGGTTTTTTTGTGGACGGGCAGCTGGTGAGCCAGAACCGCGAAGTTGCATTAGAGGCTGTTCAACAGGGCCTCATCGAGATCAGGAAACATGCAAAAGGGGAGCAGTACCTGTTGACAGGATCAAAAGGCCAAATACCCTGCACTGAATTTGGTGACTATCTCGATATTTTAGGGGGAGTGGGATATTACCAAAAGGGACCGGATATGGGGGTTGGGGTTTGCCTTGAAGGGGTTACACCAGAGTCGGACCGGATGGTGGAGGAATTAAAGGCTGTCAGGACGAAGATGTTTAATGAAGAGATCACACGGCTCAAGGCAGGCGCTTTGAAAAAAGCGCCCCACATCCAGTGGTTTCATGTCGAAAAACGCTTTTTCCCGATGGGGGTAAAAATGATCGGGGCGTTCTGTGATGCCATTAAGGACACAAATCTTATTGACCCCCAGAAATACCTCGCAGGATTTCAGATCATTCCCGATGAAATCCCGGGCTTCGGCGCGATTAAGTTCAATGAGGTGAAGATTTCCATGCGGGTTTCTCCTTATATGGAAGGGGAAATCCGTGCGGGAAGAGCAATGGGACTCAATATATTACTTCCCGAAGCGACAACCCGACTGGGAGGATTTTCTGATGCCTGCCATAGTCTGACAGCTGCCACAACGGTGGCCATTGGTAAAGAAGAAAAACTGATCGAGGAAATGGAAAAAATCATCGAAGGAGAATCACATGGCTAAAGGAACAGGTTTTGGGAAAACAATCCTGATCGGGGATCAATTTGTTCTGGATGAAGTTCCGGCGATTGTCTCGGCAATCCCCTTTGAAACGGTGGCAACGGTGGAAAGGATTCACGGCGATGGGTGGATCCTGGAAGACAACCGGATTGAGGTTCCGGGGTATAAGGAAAAGAAAAAGGAACAGCAGGCGCGCTCAATTGACAGAATTCTCGAAGTCATGAAAATTGACGTCAAAAAGAATCCAATCAAGATTACCTATGGGGGAACATTATTGGCTGGAAGTGGGGTAGGCGCCAGCGCTGCCAGTTGCGTGTCGCTTGCGCGGGCATTGAACGAAGAATTTAAATTGGGTTATTCGATCGAGGAGATCAACCGGGTAGCCTGGCAGGGGGAATTTCCTTATCACGGGGTTGCGAGTGGAGTGGATAATACCGCCTCAACTTATGGCGGGCTTCTTCTATTCTATTTAAAAAACCAACAACAACATTTCGAAATGATCCATACTCCAAAATCATTTGAAATCGTATTAGCCAACAGCGGCGTCACAGTGAATACAGCGGCCCTGGATGAGTTTATCGATAAGCAAAAGAAAGACAATCCGGAGCTTTTTGCAACGCGTCTCAAGACCATCACGACCCAGGCCTATGACATGAAAAAGGCGTTAGAAGCTGGTGATCTGGAAAACGCGGGAAAGATCATGTCGAAAAACCACAAACTCTTGATCGATATGGAAATGTCTCACGAAACTCTGGACCACCTGTGCAAGTTAGCCCTCGAAAAAGGGGCCTGGGGCGCGAAGGTCACAGGAGGGGGCAGAGGCGGCTACATGGTTGCTCTGACTCCAGGGAAAGAGCTCCAGGATAAAGTCGCATCGGCTTTCGAAAAGGAAGGATATCAGCTTATCCGAGCAACGATTGGCGGAAGTTGATTGCGCTAGAGTTACTCTTGGACATTTGTGAAGATGAGTGAATTGATTCACACACTGCAATATATTCCCGCTGTGCTCTGCGGGAGGATTGTGTCAACACCGTCTGCCCCGGCGACTGGGGATCAGAGAGGAGCAGGTTCGTTAGACGACCATCGACCAGGTGTCTATGAAACGCGGCTGTAGCTACGCCGACGTATGCGTGGGGATGGTCTTCCTGCCCTCCGACCCATCCAGCTACATGACCGGCCAGGCGATCTCCGTCATCGGCAGGCAGGAGGTGCTTTGAGCAGCCTGTCCACTCCGGAACGTTACTTCGCCGGTTACATCTTCGACCTGGACGGGACGGTCTGTCTGGGGGAAGCCCTGCTGCCCACGGCGGGCGAGACCCTGACGACCTTGCGCGCTCTCGGCGCACGCACGATCTTCATCTCCAACAACCCCACGCATGCGCGCCAGGAGTATGCCGACAAGCTGACCCGCCTGGGCGTGCCGACCCCGGTCGAGGACATTCTGAACTCCACCCTGGTGATGGTGGATTTCCTGAAGCGGCGTATGCCGGGCGCCCGCCTGTTCGTCATCGGCGAGGAGCCACTGTGCGCCGAACTGCGCCGTGCGGGCTTCGAGCTGACCGAGGAGGCGCAGCAGATTGACGCGGTGATCGCCAGCTTCGATCGCACCTTTGTTTACCGCAAGCTGCAGATCGCTTTCGATGCCATCCGGGCCGGGGCGCGCTTCTTCGCCACCAACCCGGACCGCTTCTGCCCAGTCCCCGGCGGCGGCGAGCCCGACTGTGCTTCCATCATCGCCGCCATCGAGGCCTGTACCAATACCCGGGTCGAAGCCGTGGTCGGCAAACCGTCGCATTACATGATCGAAGCCGCCCTGACCCTGATGAACCTTCCGGCCGCCGACTGCCTGATGACCGGCGACCGGTTGGAGACCGATGTCTATATGGGTCATGAAGCAGGCATGTCCACCGCCCTGATGTTGAACGGCGCGACCCCTGAATCGGCGTTGGCAACCTCACCCATCCAGCCGAGCTATGTCCTGCACCAGCTGGGCGACCTGCTGCCCTGATGTGCCTCCAGGTCGAGCCGGTTGATAGGGGCAAAGGCAGCCAAGCTGTGTTGGCCATGCCGGCTGGCATTTGCATCAGAGCGGTGAATTCCACCAATCCACCATTAAATTGAGCGAACCAAACGTGATTAATATATTCCTATAATAGAATTCTTACACGCCGCTTGTCTGGGGGTGATAAAATACTTCCGATGCTTCCCGATTTCCGCGTCCGCCAGCGCGACTACTTGCTGGAAACTACCCGACTGATCACCGAGGAACTCGACCTCGATAAGCTTTTGGCGCGCATTTTACGAATTTCCATTGAAATGCTGGCCGGACAGGCGGGTCTGATCGCCTTAAAGGAGGCCGGTTCATGGAGCGTGTCAGCCGCTCAAGGCATTCCTCCGGCTTTCCTACATTATCTGGAACCCCTCCTGGCGGAAGAAAAAGTCGCTGAACTCAACCTGGTCGAGCTCAACCGAATGCTCAAGGAGCTGACCTACACGGCCAGCATGGGACTGCTGAACGGGGTGGGTCTCCCCCTGTCTGCCCACGGTCAGGTGATCGGGGTCACCTTCATCTTCCGCAACTATCCGGATCTCTTCTCCCCCAATGATAAATTGCTGCTGCAGGCCTTTGCTGACCAGGCCGCCATTGCGGTCTTCAATGCCCGGCTCTATACCCAGATCAGCTACGAGAAAGCCCGCCTGGACGCCCTGTTGGACTCTGCAGCGGATGGGATCCTGATCCTGAACGCCGACCACACGATTGAACGCGGCAACATCGCTTTTGAAAAACTGTTCGGGAAGGCCCGCGAAGAAATCCGCGGCAAGGATCACTCTGAGGTCATCCATTGGGCGCATAAACCGGAAGGGCTCACCCTGGAAGAGGCCGAGCAGGGCGGCTGGCCGCTCACCCCGAACGCTTATCTGTATGTCGAGGGGGATCTGCAACGGCCGGAGCAGCCCGCTCTGCCGGTCGGCATTACCTATGCCCCTCTCCTGGCCGCAGATGGGACCTTGCGCAACGTGATCGCCACGGTCCGGGATATCACGAAATTCCGCACGGCGGATGAGATCAAGAACACATTTGTTTCGATCGTCAGTCACGAACTGAAGACGCCCGTGGCGCTGATCAAGGGATATGTCAGCACCCTGCGCCGCGAGGACGCAAAGTGGGAAAAGGACGTCGTCCGTGACAGTTTACGCGTTATCGAGGAAGAGGCCGATCACCTGTCTGCCATGATCGAGGACCTGCTGGATGCTTCCCGCCTCCAGGCTGGAGGCATGAAGCTGAATCTGGCCGATATCTCGCTGCCGGAAATGGCCGAGCGCTTGGCGGATCGCTTCCGGACCCAGACAGACCATCACACGATCGTCGTTGATTTCCCCAAGGATTTCCCGGTGATTATGGCCGATGAAAACCGCCTGAGCCAGCTGATCTCCAACCTGGTCTCGAACGCCATTAAATATTCACCGGGAGGCGAGATCCGCATCTCTGGACAGACACGCCCCGGCCAGGTGGTCATCTGTGTCAGCGATGAGGGTCCCGGTATTGATCCTGCCGATATCCCTTATGTATTTGACCGCTTTTACCGCGCCGATAAGGCTATCCGCAATACCAAAGGCGCTGGCCTGGGGTTGTATCTCGCCAAAGCCATTGTCGAAGCCCACGGCGGCCGCATCTGGGTGGATCCGAAGCCGCATAGCGGCGCCCGTATCTGTTTCTCCCTGCCGAATCAGACGAACCCTTGAACTTCAACGCGCCAGGACGGTTTCAGGGTAAAATAAAACCTTGCCTTAAAGGCCGGACATCCACCGCCGGCCATCCTTGAACGAAAATCGAGAATATTCATGGCACCTCAAAAAACCCAAATTTCCTGCCCCCGCTGCCGCCAGCCGATTGTCGCCCAGGTCGAGCAGCTATTTGATGTCTCTTCGGATCCCGGCGCCAAACAACGTCTGCTGGGAGGGGTATCCAATTTTGCTGTTTGCCCAAACTGCGGTTTCAACGGACCTCTGGCGACCCCGATCGTCTACCACGACGCTGACAAGGAGCTTCTGCTCACCTATTTTCCGGTAGAGCTCAGCCTGCCAGTCAATGAGCAGGAGAAATTGATCGGACCGCTCATCAACCAGGTCACGAACCGCCTGCCCCCAGAAAAACGCAAGGCCTATCTACTTCGCCCGCAGAACTTTCTGACCTACCAGAGCCTGGTCGAGCGCATCCTTGGAGCGGATGGAGTCACGCCCGAGATGATCGCAAACCAGCAGAAACGCGTGGCCATCATTGAACGATTGCTGGGAGCAGCCACACCTGAGGCGTGCCGTGAAATCTTGAAGCAGGAATCCGCCTCGATCGATGCTGAATTCTTTGCCATTTTCAACCGCCTGATGGAAGGTGCCGTCGCCAGTGGACAGCAAGGTCCTGTCGAGCAGATGCAAGCCGTCCAAAACTTGCTGCTGACCGAAACGGAATACGGGAAGAAATTGGCCGGTCAGGCGAATGAGATCCAGGAGGCGGTCAATTCCCTGCAAGCGCTTGGCAAGGAGCTCAACCGGGAGAAACTGCTGACCTTAATCATTGAGGCACCGAACGACGATCGGCTGAACGCTTTGGTCAGTTTAACCCGCCCTGCCCTGGACTACCTGTTCTTTCAGTCCCTTTCCGAGCAGATCGAGGCCAAAACAGGGGATGAACGCAAGAAACTGGAAAACCTGCGCGAAAAACTGCTTGAGATGACCCGCCGACTGGACCAGCGCGCGGAAGAAGAATACAAACATGCCGGGGAGCTGCTAAATTCCTTGCTCTCAGCACCTGATATTCCCAACGCTGTCCTCGAAAGGATGGAGGAGGTCAACGATACCTTCGTCCAGGTGCTCAACCGCGCCCTGCAGGATGCGAACAAGGCGAAGGATCAGGGCCGCATCCAAAAATTACAGCAGATTGTCGCAGTCCTTCAGAAAGCCAGCGCGCCTCCCCCGGAGCTGGCCTTGCTTGAAGAACTGCTGCAAAGCCCGGACGGTAAGACCCTACAATCCTTATTGGAAAAGCATGCCCAAGAAATAACCCCGGAATTCACCTCAATCGTCGCCAGCGTCCTGGCCCGGACGGAAGAACAGGCCGGCAAACAGCCAAAGAAGGAAGAGACGGATCTGATTGCGAAGCTGCAAGAGGTTTATCGGGCGATCTTGAAATTCTCGATGAAAAAGAATCTGGCCTGATGAAAAGAGGCTGTCCCCTGCCAGACAGCCTCTTTAGTTTTTATTGGAACCCCCAATTAACTTTTCAAACAGCCCTATTCGTCTTCTTGCGGTGGATTATCCAGGCGTACTCCGTGACCCCGCACGGTGACAATGTAGGGATGCGATGAATCAATGGAGGCGATGCGATCCCGCATGCGGCGCAGGAGGGCATCCAAAGCCTGGTCCGAAACACCGAGCGCCTGTTCTTCACCCCAGGCTTCGGTCACCAGCTGCTGGCGATCAATGACCTGCCCCTGGCGTTCATAGAGCACGCGCAGCACCCGGAACTGCAAGGCTGAAAACGGCGGCTCGACCACCTGATTGTTTACGAAGACACTGCGTGAGCGCAGATCCAGACGCAGCCGGCCCGGTTTCTCGCTGGATTCGGTCAGCGGACTGGTTGCATCGGATGTCAGGAATACAAACTGCTGGGCCAGGGCAATCGACACCACATCCCCATCCTGCAGCACTACGGGGTGGGTCACTGGATTCCCATTGCAGTGGGTCCCGTTCTTGCTACCCAAGTCCTCGAGCACAACCTCATCTCCCTGGGGGGAGAATCGGGCATGGAAACGTGAAACCATCCGGTCTGGAATGACCACCTCGCAGGTCGCCTCACGTCCGACCAGGATTGGCTTGGTCAAGACCCAGCGCTGACCTTTGAGGGGGCCATTTTGACCAATCAACAGGGGGTATTCTTCCAGATCCCGCGTATCCATAGGTATTCAGGGAATGACATGCATTATACAGCAGGACAACAAAAGACGCTTATAATATAGCAAATTGTTGACAAGCCGAGCCCAAAGTGCTAAAATTGCCTCATGAATGATAGCACGAACGGCGCAATAATTCAAACATTCCGTCCCGAGCAGCTCAGGTCGCTCATCCTCGACGCCCCCCTGGACGACGGCCCCGCCGACCAATTCCTAAAAGAAATGGACTCGCCGTTCTCCGTCCAGGCTTACGTTTCCGATCTGCGCAACGTCGCCGTCCTGCTTTCAGGCATTCCCAATTACCGTTTGATCAACTGGGCAAAACTGGAGCGCTATCACGTCGTCGCCCTGCGCGCGAAGATGCTGGAAACCCTGTCGTATCGGACCGTGAACCACCGCCTGTCCTGCATCAAGGGCGTGATGAGGGCCGCCTGGCAGGCCGGTCTGCTGGACGCCGAAACCCTGGCGCGCATCAACTCGGTAAAGTGTGTGGAAGGCGAGAAGCTGCCCGCCGGAAAGGACCGAAGCGCGGAGGAAATCGGCGCCATGATGGACGCCTGCCCGGGTACGATCATCGGCCTCCGGGATGCGGCGGTCATCAGCCTCCTGTACGCGACCGGCATCCGCCGGAGCGAATTGATCAATCTGGACGTGTCTGACTACGACCCCGAATCCGGGGCGCTGAACGTCCGCCACGCCAAGGGCAACCGGCAGCGTCTTGCATACGTTGAGATCCCGGAAGCCAAGGAAGCCCTCGAGGCGTGGCTGGAGAAGCGCCGGGCATCCGTCCTGGCCGATGAACGGCTGGAGAAGGCGACCGGGAACCGCAAGGGGCTCTATGACGATGGACCGCTTTTCCTGGGGACGAACGGGCATGAATCCGTCAACGCCAGGCGGCTCACACCGCAGTCCATCTATAACCTGATGCACGTCCGCGGCACCCTGGCCGGGATCCCCGACGTGACCGTCCACGACCTGCGCCGATCGTTCTGCACGGCGCTGCTGGACGCGGGCGTGGATGTCCTCATCGTCATGCGACTGATGGGACATGCCCGGCCGGAAACGACCGCCATTTACGACAGAAGGCCCGAGCGAGCCAAACAGCAAGCGGCTGCGCTCCTGCATATCCCCAGGGGGGGAGATCATAAGACCAAAAAGACAAAATAACCCCGCGGCGCTGGAACGCCCGGGGTAATGGTCGAGCCGATGGGACCGGCTGACACTCGCATTATAGCATGGTGAGGGCTGGTTCCTGGGGCAACCAGCCTTTTGTTTGGAGATTGCGATATGCTTACCTCTCACCAGTTGACGTTTTCTCAAGTGAAAATGATCGTCCGCGAAACCCTGATCAACTTCAGCAATTCTCAAGACGGCAATCTTCAGGCAGTCGAAGAGGAAGATAGTACCATCTTCGTTGTCGATAAGATCCATTCGACTACCTCCGAGGACCGTCTGCGCGTTTTGGGATGGTACGATGGATCTGTGCGCGTCGACTGGTTGAAAGAAAGCAGCGATCCGACAAACGCAGATCTGCAATCAACGGTGCTCAAGTTGATTGATATAAATGTGCGCGCAGCGGAATGGCGCCTCAAATATGAAGCGGCAACTCGAGCGGCAACCCAATCTCCCAGCCCGAAGGGTCGACCCGGAAGGCCCCCGTCTCCTGACGATGAGTGGGCCTGGGCACAAGTGAATGAATTCGGTCGGTCAAAAGCTGATGTGTTTCGGGAATGGAGCGAGCGAGAAGGTGTAGGGGCGCGGAACCTGGTAGACCCCAAAGGCCAATTCAAACGTATAACAAAACCCGGATGGGGGACAAAATCTAGACAAAATATTTAGCCACTTTTTAGCCCCCCTGCTTCTCTGATACCCTGTCTCTAACAAGACAGGGTATTTTATTTCCCGGAGGTTGAAATGCTTCAGCGTATGACGATCTACCTAAGCGAACCTGAAAAGGCAGCACTAAAAGTTATAGCAGACGAGGAGCTCCGAGATATCAGGACACAGGCGCGCCTTTTGGTGCGGAAAGATCTTGAGCGTCGCGGCCTGCTTCCTTCCAGCGAGAAGCCTTTCCTGTTTTTCACGCCATTGGAAGGCGAGGAGCAATCGCCGAAATGAGTATCAACGACATGTCCGCTTGACTTTTTAGTTTGACAATATGAGCGATCATCCGAACCCTCGCAGGATCTTTTATTCGACCGCCGCCGCTGACGCGGACCTGGCGGCGATCCGCGCGGCGTTCGGGTTGTCAAATTCAGAGACCATCAGGGTTGCCCTGCATATGCTTCTAGAGAAATTGCAGGGAGCCGAACCGCTGAAGATACCAGCGCGAAGCGCAGAGATGCACCATGAGCAAGACGAAAAAGAAACAATTGCCCTTGTCTGATTCTTCCAGGGATCCGAAAGGGAAAGAATCACCCCTCCCCCAGGGGGAGCAGGTCAGCACCGTCCATCTTGAGGATCTGCCCGCGCCAAGGACCGGGCTGACCGGCGCGGAACTGGCCGATTACTTTTGTGGCAATAGCGGCCTTTGAGCCGTGTTGCTCCACCTCATCCTGTCGGCCGCGGCGCATCCCGGCCGGTGGGATGAGGTAAAGGATGCGCAAGGAAATGCCAGAATTACCAAGCAATACTCAAGCAGAAATGGACACCGTGGGGGCGCTGATGGTCGTTCCCGAAATGCTGCCCGATCTGCGTTACCTGGACACCGCCGATTTTTACGACGGCCGGACCAGGCTTATCTTTGTGGCGATCAAGGCGCTAGAGACGGCCCGCCAGGCGATCAACCCGAACGCCGTCGCCGACCAGCTCGAGCGGACCGGCCATTTGGCAGAGGTCGGGGGCCCGGCCTTTCTTACAAAGTGCTGGAATCTTGACGGATCCTGCGACGCCTCCCGTTATGCGCCGATCGTCAAGGACTTCTCCCTGCGCCGCAAGATGCTTAAGGAGGCGCAGCGGATGGCAGCCCGGGCGCTGCAGAATGAAATCCCCCTGTTCACGGGAGAGCAACCATGACCGCCGCTGGAGCGTTCACGGACGCCGCCAATGCGGGGAGATTCGTCAAACTCTTCCAGGATATGGCCCGCTTCAACGCGAACCGCCGCAAGTGGCTCATCTGGGACGGCAAGCGATGGGCCACGGACGAGCGCGGCAAGGTCATGGAGATGGCGGAGCAAACATCCCGGGGAATTCTCCAAGAGGCCGCGGCCGAACAAGACGGGGACCAGGCTGCAAAGCTGGCGAAGTGGGGCGCTGCCTCTTTGGACAAACCACAGCTTGTCAACATGCTCATGCTGGCGCAGCACAAACTTGCAATCGTCATGGAGGAGCTTGACCGGGACTCATATCTATTGAACTGCCAAAACGGCACGCTGGACCTGAGGACGGGAGAGCTCCGCGGGCACAGGCGGACGGACCTCATCACCCGGATCGTCAACGCAGATTACAACCCGGCCGCAAAATGCCCGACCTGGGACGCGTTCCTGAATCGGGTCATGCTGGAAAATTCGGAAATGGTGCGCTTCCTGCAGCGGTGCATCGGCTACAGCCTCACAGGCACGACCAAAGAACAATGCCTCTTCATCTGCCACGGGAACGGGGCGAACGGAAAATCAACTTTCCTGGAAACGAACAAGCGCCTCCTGGGCGACGACTACGCTGCAGGCACGCCCTCCGAAAGCATCCTCTCCCGCCACTTTGACGGCGGAATACCGAACGATCTGGCGCGGCTCAAGGGCGCCCGCTTCGTGACCATTAACGAAATCCAACAGGGGCGGCGGATGGATGAACCGAAGGTCAAGGCTATGACCGGGGGCGATACCCTGACCGCCCGCTTCCTCCATGGCGAATTTTTCGACTTCGTGCCCGAATTCAAACTGTGGATCCGGGCCAACCACAAGCCGGAGATCACCGGGACGGATAACGCAATATGGCGGCGGGTGCGCCTCATCCCGTTCGAGGTCGAGATACCACCCGCCGAACAGGACCCTGACCTGCTGGACAAACTGCGCGGGGAGTGGGACGGGATTCTAAGGTGGGCCGTCGAAGGCTGCCTCCTGTGGCAACAGGACCGCCTCAACCCGCCCGAGACCGTCACCCAGGCAACCGCCGGGTATCGGGAAGAAATGGATACGCTGCAGCACTTCCTGGACGAAAGAACAGAGCTGGCCGACGGCTTCCTGCCGTTCAAGACCCTCTATGCCGTCTATACCGCATGGTGTGATGAAACTGGAGAGCGTCCGATGAAACAGAAGCAGCTCTCCCAGGCGATGACTGAACGCGGATACGAACCCGCCCGGGCTGGTCGTGACGGCAGCCGCGGATTCCGCGGGATCGTGGCGACCTCCAAGGTCGAAACACTTACCTTAAGCGAGGTGGAAGCATGAGCGCCATACTGACAGATGCTGACACGCTGACAGGTGCTGACAGGATATACGGCTTTTTCCCCTTAAGCACGCATATTTTAATTAACCCTGTATTTCGTGTCGGACGTGTCAGTCCTGTCAGTCTTTTCGGGGAAAACAATGTGCTTCCTCGCCTTCGCGCCCGGGGCTTTGATGCTGGCGAAACGGATCGGGCGGACCGTAAGTCCCGGCCCCTATGGGAAGGCTGCGGAAGCGGCTGGATCAAGCGTACACCTGGCCAGGCAGGCTCGTTGTCAACAAACAGTATTTTCATAAGTCAGGCTTAAAAATGGGATCAGAAGGAAACACGAACGCATTGAAGCACGGCGGCGCAGCGGGCGCAAAGGCACTCACTTCGGGTGCTCCCCTATCGGGTCCTGCGGCCCGGGCGGAGGTCGAAGTCAGGCAGGATTACCGGGACCTCGGCGCGGCTGGCGTCATTAAAGCGCAGGCGATTCGCCTCGAGGCTGTAAGTCGGCTTTATTACGACGCCTTCATAGCTGCCATCCAAAAGAACATGCTGCAGGAGGCCAACGCCTACGCAGCCCGGTTCGGGTGGCTTGCCAACAGCTCGATTCGGGCGTGGGATACGGTCCGGAAAGCAGAGAACGGCAAGGGCGGTCGCCTGGGGGATGTGCTGGATGCTTATCACAAGGATACCGATGAAAAACCGGGCTGACGAATACACCGAGGCTTTGCAGACCATGGGTCCGGTTGCATGGGCGCAGGGTCCACATGGCTGGATCAGTGATGGCCGGCCCGTCCGCCTGGCGCCATGGCAGGCGGCTGCGCTCGATGCCTGGTGGCAGCATCGGGACGATTGCACAACCTTCGCGGTCTCGAACGTCAAAAAGACAGGCAAGACGTTCGTCAATGCCGTGCTCCTGTGCTGGAGGTGGCTTGCTCTTCCCGGGCTGCACTTCGCACTTGGGAATGACCTGGATCAATCTGCGGGCCGGCAGTTCATGGAGATCGTGGAGATGATCCGCCGCAATCCATTCCTCAGCGAGAACTGCAAGGTTGGCAAGACAGAGCTCGAATTCACCCTGACAGGCAGCCGTCTTGTGGCGCTCGCTGCGGATGCTACCGGGAACAGTGGAGCAAATTTCCTGACCAGCTCGAGCACCGAAGTCTGGGGTGTGCTCTACGAGGCCGGCATTCGTGCCTACGAGGAAATGACGCCACCTCCCGGGAGGTCCTACGGCCTGCCGGCGCTCAGGATTTGCGATTCCTATGCAGGTTTTATTTCGGAGAGTGACACCTGGCATGGCCTGGTCGACCGTGGCCTGCGTGGAGATCGGCTGCCTGGCGATTGGGCGGTGTGGAAGAATGCCGGCCTGATCCTGTTCCACATGATGGGCGAGGAAGCGCGTCAGCGGTGCTACCGCGGCACGCCCGAGGAAGCTGCAGCCTATTACACGGAGCAGGCTGCCAGTCTACGCCCCGCCACGTTCACCAGGATGCATTCCAACGAACGCACCACGGGCGAAGGGGCATTCCTGCCGCCTGGCGCCTGGGATGCGTGCTACAGCGATCTGGTAAAGGCCGGCACGGACCACGTCCTTGTGTTGGGGGCGGATGCTTCGACGACCCGTGACACCACCTCCCTGATCGGCTGCTACAACAATCGGGAAACCGATACCGTAGATGTGGAGCTGGTCCGGATCTGGAAACCTCAAAAGAGCGACCTGCGAGGCGGAAAGCCAACGGTCGACCTCGACGAAACGATCGGGGCCGAAGTGCTGAGGCTGAAGAAGGCCGGCGTGGTGCAGGCGGTGTACGCTGATCCCTACCAATTGCATACGCTGATCCTGACCTGGCAGAAGGCAGGTATCAACGTGGCGGAGGTGGCGCAGAATGCCGGCAGGATCGAGGCGGATCAATCGCTGTACGATGCGGTCATTTCACGGACCATTCGGCACTACGGCGATCCGTCGCTGAACGAGCATCTCAGGAACGCTACAGCCCTGGAGACGCCTCGCGGTTTCCGCCTCGCCAAGGAAAAGATGAGCAGGAAGATCGACGCAGCGGTTGCCCTCAGCATGGCGCATTACGGCGCTCGCAGCCTAGCCGGGATGTGGTGGACTTCATGAGGATGCACTCTCAGGGTGCCTATTGGCAGATATGAGCCACAAACGGAGCAGGCCAAGCCGAGCCGAAGAACTGGAGCGCAAGGATCTTCTTCAGCCAGATCATCCAGGACCGCATGCAGCGGACCTCGAACGACCGGACATGGCGCTGGCGTTTCGGAAACTGCCGGCAAGTGATCAGGAATGCATCGAGTATGAATGCCAATTATTGATGACAAGCACCGGGCTCACCCGGGCGGATGCGCTGGAGATCGTCTGCAAGCTCGGCATTACCCTATTCAATCAACCGGACGCTGGCCGCGTTGCGGAGGCACCGGATCTAATCAAACCATTTCAAAAGGAGTAAAAGACCATGAAACAGCAGCAAGGACCATCGGGAACACCAGCACCAAAGAAGGACGTACCACCGCCGACGCAGCCTAAACGATTGCAAGGCCACGGGCAAAAGGACACGGACCACATCCTCGGCAAGCATCTGCAAAGCCTCCAGGAAGGCGCAGATGCAGCGAACGCCGAACGTCCGGAGGCGGGCGTGATCATGGGACAGCCGGACGGCAAGCCATGACCACACTCAGAGAGAGAAAGGATTACGCCGTCAGGATGTTCGAGACCGCGGCGAAAGAACTGACCGGGCAGGATTGCATCGTTGAATATGCTCCTGAAGAGTCGCGTGCGTCCGATGGACGGCGCATCTTTGGGACCATGTACAAGAGCCTCGACCGCGGCAAGCCCATCATTCGGCTGTATCCGAGAGAGGTCGACAACCCCCCTAAATTCCTGCATACCTTCGTCCATGAATGTGCGCACGTCCTTCTCGATGGTCGATCCCTGCGCCCCATATCGGACGAGAGCGCGCAGATCGACACCCCGGAGGCAACGGAGGCATTTGTCAAACAACTGGCGGGCCCGGACGAGGATAAGGCCGACTACCTGGCCGATGCGTGGCTGGATGAAGCCCGCAAGCACATTATGCCGTGGCAGGTCACGAATACCGCGGCCATGCTGAGGGCACTGGTCAACTTCCACAAGGAGGCTGAAAGGAGAATCGTCAATGACGAAGCTTGAGTTACTGGAAAAAAAGGTCGCTGAGTTCCAGACTGCCTTGAAGGCGGAGAGCGCAAAGCTCGAAACGATCAAGGCCGAACACCTGCAGCTCGATCACATAAGCCAAACGCAGGCGCAGCAAGTGGCGGCGCAGGAATATATAATCGGGCACACGCGCGAGAAGCTTGCTGAGGTGCAGAAAGCGATCGAGGAAGAGCGCGCCCGGCTGGACAGCCCGGAGGTCAAAGCAGCCCGCAAGGAAGCGGACAAGCTCGACAAGGAATTGAAGGCGGCGCAAGACAAGATCGTTGCCACCCTGATGGATGCGCGGGCACAGGTCATAGCCATGAATGACACCTCGCAGAAATTCGCCAAAGTGCAGCACGTTGTAACGGGGACCGGAGACCAAATTAATCCGATGGGCATGACCAACTGGAGTCAGTACCGGGAATTTATCACATTCACAGGTCCCGCCCTGGAAGGCTTTTACCAGCAGGGTGCGGCGATGGGATTTGTCAAGCGGACCTGATCGAACCGATCCAACCGCCCGCCGCTGGCGTTGCCTGGTCGGGCGGAAGGAGAGGATAAGGAGAAAGACATGAAAACGATGGAAACAATCGAACTCAAGCAAGCAGAGGCAACGATCACAAAGGCGCTCGATGATCTGGGGAGGCGCTTCGATGCCCTCCTGGCTGAGGCCGATAAAAAGGCGATCGTCAACCCGGAGGCGCTGCCTGACTGGATACAACTCAGCAAGGACGGTAAGGAACTTCGGCAAATGATGGAACGTATCGCGGCCAAGTCACAAGCCGTCTTTGCCAAGAGTACAGGCCGCTATCAGAAGTGGCAGGAAGGACGGGTTATAAGGAGCAAATAGCATGGAACTCGAAAATATCACGCAAAAAATCATTACCCAATATGATTCAGCCGGCATTATGGGTTTTGCCAGCGATCTGGGCATGGTCAACGGCCTTGCTGTAGTTGCAGCCGCCACTATCGCTCTGGTGACAGGCGCGACTGTCGAAGCGGTCAAGACGACGCTGGCCTGGGGCCAAGAGCTGCACACCACAACGCTCGAGCTGGGGGATACCACCGATCAGGCAGCCGGCCTGCAACTCGCCACCGACGCGGTGGGTATCTCGATTGACACCGTGACCAGCAAGATGATGATGCTCGAGAAAGGGCTGATGACCAACAAAGATAAGATCGGTGCGACCGGCACCGAGCTGACCAATCTCGGGATAAATTGGCACAATGTAAACGGCACCCTGATGGATTCGCCCCAGCTGCTCCAATCCGTCGCGGACTGGTTTGCCAATACCACGGATGCCGTCGCCCGCAACAATGCCGAAACGCTGATCTTCGGACGCGGCAGCGCACAACTCGACGACCTGCTCGAGAACCTGGCCGGGAACGGGATGCAGAAGTACATCGACCAGGCCAAGGCGATGGGGCTCAACCTCACCCCGCAGATGACCGAGAATATCAAGAACCTCAACCAGAATATGAATATCCTGCAGGACCAGGTCAAGGGTATAGCGGTCATCTTCGGTCAAGCATTCGTCCCGGCGCTGCAGGCCAGTGTGCAGTGGATTGGGAACCTTGTGACCCAGATGACCCCGGCCGTCCAGCAGTTCGGCGGCTTCCTGGCGCTTTTGCTGGGAGGCTCAGCGAATGGACCGCTTGCGCCAACTATGGGCGGAGGAACTGCCGGCGGGCGTCCTGCATCCTATTCGGCGCAGCAAGCAAACTATGATTTTTGGGCTTCCCAGTCTCACAAGGTGGGTGCGACGAACCCCTACGCCACTGGCGGATCTCCCGGGTTGGGACCGAACAGCGAGTTTGCCCAAGGGGCTGTGCCGGTTGCTGGGAATGCTCTGACGCCGTTCGAGACTGACATCATGGGGGTCGTGGATGAGGTGAAATCCCAACTGCCCATTATCGGAGGCTGGTTCAATACCTATGGGCCTGTGTTCGGCGGCGTTCTCAATAGGCTCGTTACACTTTTTCCCACCCCAGCTGTCCCTCTTCCAGCTGGTGAGGGTTACGGTTCCGGTCCGGGAGGAAAGGTATACAACAGCGACTTGAATAAGCCTGTCGCACAACTCACGGGCGATGATTGGCAGAAGCTATTTATGGGGCTCGCTGACAAAATGGGGGTTCCGCAGGTGACCGTGGCCCAGTGGAATGTCACCAATGGAAAAATCCAGACATCGCTAGACAATTCATCTCAGGCGCAAAGGGACCTAAAGAAGTCCATCGATGCTTTTAATAACACTTCGCTCACACTTCCCCGTACCATCCGGGACGCGATCATCACAGGACTGGCGGGGACTGGCAAGTAAGCACGCCGCCGGCAGTACAAAACCCCTCCCGGTTAACCTCCTGACCGTGCCGGCCTCAGAGCTGCCAGGCGTAGAACGGGAGCGCCAGGATGACCAGTGCCTCGCCGATCAAGAGCGATGGGTGCCGGATGCGGCCAGGCGGAAGGCTGCGCGGGAACACCGGACCATTGACCGCCGCGAGATGGCCGAACTCGAGCGCCGGCGAGGGGAGCTCATGGGCTGGACAGCCACAGGCACCTCGAGGGGTGGGAAGGACGAAAAAGCATCCTGATGCTGTAGTCTGGTGCAAACGGATGGTTTACCGCAGTCTATCGACTTTTGAGGGAATAGGATGTAAAATGTTTTCAACAAACGGGCCGGCTGACTGTGGATGCAGCCAACCGGTCCTAAACCAAACCACCGGACTAGCGGCGGCGTGATCTTCCAAGATTATACCTGCCCCTGGTGGAACTCATCAGGGGCATTTGATTGCCCCGGAAAGGCAAGTCGAAATGAACGCAGAAGAGAGAGGTAAGCTGTATTGGGGGTTTTATCATTGGCTGGAAAGAACGTCCGGCAAGGAAGCCGCTGAGGCTTTCGAGGCGATCCATGCGGCGAGTGTGTTTCCAGAAGCCTACCAAGAGGAGCTCGCCAAAGCCGCCGCATGGTTGGAGGCGCAGTCATGCTAGATAATTCAATCGCAATCACAGAAACAATGGGGCTGGTGGTTATCCAGCCCCGACCGCTTGACCAGAACCCGGCAGCGGTCTACTTGGCAAGCCTAGCAGCAACGGGTCGAAAATCTATGTTGCTCGGGCTCAGGGTGATGGCCGAGCTTTTGACCGGCAACCGCGACGCCCTGGCCGTGGATTGGTCACAAGTGCGATACCAGCACGCCGCCGCCCTGCGCGCGAAGCTGATCGAGCATTATGCGCCGGCGTCCGTCAACCTGTTCCTGAGCGCCCTGAAAGGCACACTTAAAGAAGCCTGGCGGTTGGGGTTAATGTCCGCTGAGGACTACGCCCGCGCCACCGACCTAAAAAACGTACCAGGCCAAAATATCCCAGCCGGCCGGGAGCTCGCCTCTGAGGAAGTGGCCGCCCTCATGACGGACTGCGAGAATGACCCCGGCTTACCCGGAATCCGGGATGCGGCGATCATCTCTCTGATGTACACCTGTGGGCTGCGACGGGCGGAGGTGATCACCCTGGACTTGGATGACTACGACCCGGAAAGCGGCCGGCTGGCGATCCTGGGAAAGCGCATGAAAGAGCGCACCGGCTATTTGAATCAAGGCGCGGCCGATGCTATGGCTGACTGGCTGGCCGTGCGCGGTGCGGAACCGGGCCCTCTGTTCCTGGCCATCCGTCGCGGCAGGTCTACTCACACCCAGGGTGTGCTCACCGCCGGCCGCCGGATGACCGACCAGGCCGTTTATCACATCCTCGCCAACAGGGCGAAGCGCGCCGGTGTGTTCCACTTCTCACCTCACGACATGCGCCGAACCTTTGTCTCTGACCTCCTGGACGCTGGTGCCGATATTGCGACTGTTTCCAAGATGGCCGGGCATGCGAACGTGCAGACGACCGCCCGCTATGACCGCAGGGGCGAGGCGGCAAAGCAAAAGGCCGCCACATTGTTGACCATTCCTTATCTTAAGCGGTCCAGGCAGTAAAAACCGCCCGATCGTGCCCCGCCCTGTCCAGGCCGGAATTCACCAGAAAAACGCTTGAATGGGCAGTATATACATGTTATGATAAAGCAAATTGTATACGAATGTGCAATGGTGGAATCATACGCCGAAATCCCCTCCACCTGCACACGGCCTGTGATTTTCTTTTCTAAATGAGCTATGCCGATCGCACTTAAAACCAACGAAGTGCTGCGTGGCCGCTACCGGATTCAACAGCGGATCGGACAGGGAGGCATGGGGAATATTTACCTGTCCGACGACCTGCGTCTGGATGGGCGCCTTTGCGCGCTCAAGGAGGTCGAATACGACCGATCGCTGCCGCCCAATCTGCTCAAAGAGGCCCGCGAGCAATTCCTCCGCGAAGCCACGGTTTTGGCGCGCCTCGACCATCCCAACCTACCTAAGGTCTCAGATTTCTTTTCCAGCGGACCGCGCGATTACCTGGTGATGGATTACATTCCGGGCAAGGACCTGCGCGCACTGATGCTGGAGGCCAAACAACATAATACATTCCTGGCGGAGGCCGATGTCCTGGGGTGGGCATCCCAATTGGCCGATGCGCTCAACTACTTGCACCATCAGGATCCTCCCCTCGTTCATCGGGATATCAAACCTTCCAATCTCAAGATCACCCCGAACGGTACCCTGAAGCTGGTCGATTTCGGCCTAGTGAAAGCGCTCGCACCGGATGAAATGACCGTCACAGTAATCCAGGGCCGGGGCACGGCTCTCTACACGCCACTGGAACAATACGGGGGGGACGGCTTGCACACGGACTTTCGCAGTGATATCTATGCCTTCGGCTGCACGCTCTACCACATCTTGACCAACACCCCACCCGTCGACGCCCGTGAGCGTTTTCTCCAGCCCGATAGCCTGCACTCCCCGCGCAGCCTCAATCCCGCGATCAGTCCACGCACGGAACGGGCGATCCTTTGGGCGATGGAATTACATCCGAACGACCGCCCTGCAAATATCACCGATTTCCAGGAATTTCTGATTGGAAACCGCGAAATCCCTGTGCGCTCCTCCACCGCATCGTCGCGTGCATCCAACTCCCTGCTCCGCCAGATCCGGAGGGCCCCCGACCAAATCTTGCTCTGGGTTGCAGCTGGACTTCTGGTAATTAGCCTCATTGCCTCCTTCGTGCGCTGACAATTCGCGACCAGGCAAACCCCGCTCCCAGCCCGGCCGCTGCACCTGCAAGGACCACCACCGCAATCCCGATCAAACCACTGGAACCGATCAAAGCTCCGGCCCCCGGAAGCCCCAGCGCAAGATAGTTATAGGTCAGCAGGCCTCCCAAGGTCGTGCAAATCGCCCAGCGCAACGCCCAATGCGCTGAAACGAGGCGCACCCCGAGCCAATAGGCCAGGTACGCCAGAGCACCCAGCAGGACCACTGCGATCAACCAGTCCCCCAGATTGGGATTTCCCGGCGCGGTCGGCGGTACGACCGGGCTGGCCGTTGCCACCAGCCTGGGAGTAGGGGTCAGCTCCGCGGCCTGTGTCGGGGAGATCACCGTCACACTGTAACCTTCTGTGGATACGATGAGTTGTAAAACGACCGAAGTGGTTGCCGGATCACTCGTGGCGCGCACCTCAAACAGGCCGGGCTGGGTAGTGCTGAACGAGGCACGCGCGATCCCTTGCACCGTGACCGCGACTTGCGATTGCAAAACACCCTGCGCACCTGAAGAAAGGTTAAATTGCACCGGGGTCCCATCCGGTACAGGATGGTGGTTGAGGTCCAGGATCACACCAGTCCGGACCGAGATGGGTTCTCCGACTTTAAAAGAGGGGGTGGCCGTAACCGTTGGCTGCGGGCTCTTTTCCGCCCCCTGGGTCGCACTGGCAGTGGGCTGCAGATCCAGGGCCAGCTGGATGACCTGGCTCGGGTCCGGTTTTGTGGCAGTGTACAGGTCATAACCGGTGCCAGGCACGGAGACAGGCAACGCTCCTGCCGGTGCCAGTTCCTGGAACAGCAAACGGGCGGCCACGTCCACAAAAGCTGGTGATTTACTATACAGGCAGTAATAGGCCGTGAGCTTGGAAATATCGGTCGCGTCCAAATAATAAGGTGCGTTGAAGGAAAACAGGATCACATGCTTATCCTTCAACAGATCCTGCCGCTCGGAAAGAAAGCGTTCGAGGGTGGTGGTCTGGGCTGCGTTCGGTTCGGCATCCAACAGACTGAGAATGATCCACTGAGCCTGGCCCAGGTCATTTTCTTCGTTCGTATTACCCTGTCCACCCTGCAGTAGCGCGGGTAGGGTGTCCATCGAATAGGAGATCAGGTGGACACTCGTGATCTGACCGCCAGCCTGAGAACCGTATAAGCGCAGGACCGCTTTTTGAAGCGCGTCCACCTCCATCATCGGTTTAGGTGAGCAGCCGCTGCACTGCTGGCTGGATCGAGTGTCGGTCAGAAACACAATACGGTCATGGGGGCCCGGAGGCGATGGCAGCAGCGTTGCTAAATCCGCGAGATCCGGGCTCACCAGAGTGGCGGACTGTCCGGCGACGGCGGCGGTCAGGTTCTGTTGCTGCCCGAGCGAGCTGAGCTGATACTCAGGGGGGGTGACATTTTCTGGGCTGAAATGGGGGTAAAGCCGGTATTTAAGGGTCAGGATCCGCAATACAGCTGCGTCGACACGACTGGCAAAGACAGGATCCTGGCGATACTTCTGGGAGAAAAAATCCAGGATCTTGAGCACGGTGCTGTAATTGTCCGGAGCGTCACTGGATTGAATATTCCCCAGATCGAGCAGGTCATTCCCGGCCTGGAAAGCATCCAAAGTGACCTGATTGGCCTCAAATGACTGGCCGCCGGTCGTATAGAATAAACGCACGGTCTGGCTGCCCAGGTCGTCGCTGATCATCAACCCACCATTCTGGCGCCAGGTAGTAAATTGTGGAAGGGAGAGAATAAAGGAGAGGGCCTGCGGATCGAAGCTGACCGGCCGAGTCGTCGAGCGGATATTGCCCTGCAGACCCTGGTAGCGGATGTGAGAAACCAGCAGCCCGTCCGCCACGCTATTCGGATCTGTTGTATTGCCGGTCACCGCGAAGAAAGGCGCCAGCTCGATCTGCTTCAATTGTTCCAGGGATTTGCGAACCGTCGCCGCCTCTGCTCCCGCCGGTCGATCGGAACTGCCCTGTCCCGGAAAATGCTTGGCGATCACCGCCATCTGCCCATTGCTGCCTATATGCAAGCCATTAATGAACGCCTGACCCATCGCCCCAACCCAGTATGGATCGCCTCCGAAAACGTTGGCTGCCAGGCCGTTCAGCGGGGTCTCCCCAGGGGAATCGAGCACATCCAGCGGTGGTCCGAAGTACAGGTTAAAACCAAGCGCAGAGAGCTCCTCGCCTGCGACCGCACCAACCTGCTGGGCAAGCGATGGATCCCAGGTCGCCCCGATAGCCATCGGGTCGGGCAGCGTCGTAAGTCCATTCAGGATCTGATCGTTCGGAGCACCATCGCCGTCCTGGGAGATGCCGATGAAGAGCGGTATGTAATTCAACGGAGCTGCTGAAGCGGTTGGGGCGGATGCGGGGGTGCCCTGAGACGGCTGCAGTTGCTCATCCTGCAATTGGGCGATCAGCTGGTAAGCGGATGTCACGGTGTTCGGCGCATCCACGAAATTATCATTCGAGGCGAGCAGGGTTACCCCCCCGATATAATGGTTGGCGATCAGATCGTAGATTGGGGATTTTTGATCGGTATTCGTACCGGTAAAGGTGACCAGGAACAGCTGCCCGACCCGTTGTTCGGGGGTCAGCTTCGCAAGCAGTGCCTGAGCAAGGGATCCCGGCTGCGTGGCTTGATTCAACCCACCCGCGCGCGCCTGAAATGCTCCTGACCCGGAGAGCAACACTACAATTATTAAGAGAATCGCGAGGAAGCGTTCCCGACACATTCTGAATTCACAAACCTTCCATCAAAACCGCCTGGACAACGGAGCAGAGATTCCATACAGACTTTACCAGCCGCTACCCTGGATCCGGAAGCGCATGCGAACGGTGAGGCGATGGGCTCGACGGCAGACAAAGACCCGGGCATGGAGATCAATTCAATCTCCCGAGAAGCCGGCATGCGAGTGCTGGATCGTCCGTGATGATCCCATCCACACCGAGGCTGATAACACGGCGGATGTCGACTTCCGCATTCACCGTCCATACATGCACCCGTTTCCTGGCCGCATGAACCCGCCGCACCAGGCCGTTGTCAAGATCGGTCAGGTAGGGATGCAGGACAGCATAATCGCCCCGCCAACCGAAGACCCTCCCCCAGCCACCCCGCCAGCCTGAATGGGTCAGGAGGCCGCGTGGAACACTCGGCAGTATTTTTCGCATGCGGCTGAGGTCTCTGGGGAGAAAGGATGAAAATAGCACGCGCTCTTCCAGGGCATGCTGCCTGACCATTTCCGCCACTTTTGGTACGAGCCCGTCGAGCGGTGTGGCGTATTTGGGCAATTCAACGTTGAGATATAAACGTTTGCCCACTGCCTCGAAGAGTTCGTTCAGGGTCGGGATGGGTTCGCCGTGGAACTGCGCCGAGAACGAAGAACCGGCATCCAGCTCACGCAGGGCTGGAAGGTCAAGCTGAGTGACATTGCCGGTTCCATCGGTCGTGCGGTCCACGGTCGGGTCGTGGAGCACAATGACCTGACCATCCCTGGTCAATTGGACATCAAACTCGATCGCGTCCGCCCCCTGCCGAGTAGCTGCCTCGAAGGCTGCCAGCGTATTTTCTGGAGCATGAATAGAATCGCCGCGATGGGCGATCACCAGGGGAGTTGTCAGATCCAACCACATGTTAAAGTTCCACAAAATACGCCTTGGCGGCGCGGTCGAGCATGTCTTTATTCATGATCGGTTCGGTGGAAAGGTAACGGGCGATATCCAAAATCTGGTCGCAAATGTCGCGTGGATGGGAGGCACGCAGTTTGCGATTGCGCTTGATATACCACTCCTGGAGCAAATAGGCCAAACCCTGATCGTTATAAGGTATCCCCTTCTGCTGGGCCACCCGTCGGAAAATCTCGCGGTATTCTTCATAAGAAGGATCGCCGATCTCGATCTTGTGACGCAAGCGGCGCATAAACGCTTCATCGACCAGATCGCGCGGCGGAAGGTTGGTCGAAAAGACGACCAGCACATCGAAGGGAATTTCCACCTTCGCTCCTGTGTGCAAGGTCAAGTAATCCACCCGGTTCTCCAGAGGCACGATCCAACGATTGAGCAGATCGCGCGGTCGAACCTGTTGACGGCCGAAGTCGTCGATCAGAAGAATGCCGCCGTTGGACTTCACCTGGAAGGGAGCTTCATAGAATTTCTGTACATCGTTGAAGACCAGGTCGAGGCCTTCCAGCGTCAGTTCGCCGCCGACCATAATAAAGGGGCGGCGGATCTTGACCCAGCGTGGGTCACGGCGTGCCCCGGCGCGTAAATTGCCAGTCCCGCTGGAGGTCGTATCCTGTTCGGGCGCAAGCTGGTGGTTGACCGAGTCGTAGAGCTTAACGATCTGCCCGTCCAGATACAGGGCGTACGGGATGAACATCGACTGGCTGAGGATCAGATTGCCAAAGGCCTTGGCCACGCTGGTTTTACCATTGCCAGGAGGTCCGTAAAGAAAGATCGAGGTGCCCGAGTTAATGGCAGGACCCAGCCGCTGGAAGGTATTTTCGGAAAGGACCAGCTGGGAAAGGATCTGCCGCATGGAACGGCTGGTGATCGCCATCCGGCCCCGGCTCTGGCGCCGGATCGATTCATTGTAAAAGGAGATCGGCACAGGTGCAGGACCGGCGTACTGGCTGCGGTCAAGGGCCTCCCTGGCCCGGATGATGCCTGCACCGGTGATGGCATAGGTGTAAGAACCTTCACCGAGGCCCATCTGAGAGGACTTGACCTCGATCAATTTCTCCCGTTTCATAGTCTCCAGAATCTGATCGACGATCCCGGCAAATGGCAGGGCAATTTCCTCGGCAACCTTGAATCCGGAAAGGTAACCCTGGAAATAGATGATCTTCAGGGCCAGATCCTGCAGCCAGAGCAGCGATAGCCCGGTGTCCTCCAGTTTCGTGAGTGGAGGGGGAATGAATTGAGCAGGTTGCGAGGTCGTGGTCACTGGCGGCGAAACAACGGTCATAGAGCAGCCTCCCGGATCAGGATACAAGTCCATTATAGCACGGTGATTTTTTCCGTAGGTCTTCATTTCGTTTATAATTCAGCCATGGAATTTTCAGTCATTATCCCCGTATACAATGAAGTTAACTCCATCCGGGAGATCATCCACCGGGTGCAGGCCATCCAACTGGCGGAGGAGATCCTCGTCGTGGACGATGGCTCCGCAGATGGGACTCGCGAGCTGCTCGGCGCATTAGACGGCGTGGGCGGTGTGCGCGTCCTGCTGCATGAAAAGAATCTGGGCAAGGGGGCCGCTGTCCGCACCGGACTGGCAGCAGCCCGTGGGGATGTCCTGATCATTCAAGATGCCGACCTTGAGTATGACCCCAAGGAAATTCCCCTCCTGTTGAAACCCATTCAAGAAGGGATTGCGGATGTGGTTTATGGGTCGCGATTCCTGGGTGGAGCGCGCCGCCCGATCTTGTTCTGGAATATGATCGCGAACAAGATCCTCACCTTTACAACCAACATCCTCTATAACAATATCCTGAGTGATATGGAGACTGGCTATAAAGTGTTTCGCCGAGAGGTGCTGGACGGCGTCCCCCTGCATGCCCGCCGCTTCGACTTCGAACCGGAATTTACCGCCAAGATGCTCAAGCGCCACGTACGCATCTATGAGGTCCCGATCTCCTTCAACCCCCGCGACTACAGCGAAGGGAAAAAAATAAGATCGAAGGATGCTTTCGTTGCCATCTGGACTTTGGTGAAATATCGGTTTGTAGACTGAAGCAGGTTGAAGAAGGAAAAAGGGGGAAGGAAATAGGTCGCCCTTCGCACGATCCTTGTTTTCTCAGCAATCGCCGAGCTAATCGGGTGTTCCTGCAGCCTTCAAGTCCTTCACATTCAGCTGGAGCGTGCTCCGTCCGTTGAATTCGTTCATCTCGAACGTATAAACCAGGTCCAGATGACGAGGCAGCTGCGCCTGCCAGGCACCCAGACGAAAGCCGATGGCATCGAGGGTCACCCGACCATCGCTCACATTCAACTTCAAATGTTTGCCGTCCGAACCGACCACGCGGGAACTCAAGACAGTGACATTCCGCGAGACAAAGACCGCCTCTGGGTTCCCAAAACCGGTCGGCTGCAGGGCATCCAGGTGTTTCAATAAGCCTGAATGAAGATCGGATAAAGAGACCTCCAGATCGGCGTGCAGCGTCCGGCGGAGCACCTGACCATCAAATTGCCGGTTTGCAATCGACAGGAGCCGTTGCTTCAATTCGGGGAAAAGATCGTTGCGAACGGTAAATCCGGCGGCTGCGGCATGCCCACCGTAGCGAATCAGCAGGTCGGCACACTGGTCGAGAGCCTTGGTGATGTGGAATTCCGGGATCGAACGGCACGAGCAGCGGGTGGTATCCGCGAACTGCTGGCCCACCACAGCAGGACGGTAATAGGATTCAACCAATCGGGAAGCTGCCAGTCCAACCACCCCGGCATTAAAGTCGGGGTGAACCGCGAACAGGATCAGGGCCTCTGGTTCTTCGGCCTGGACCTGCGCCTCGGCCTGTTCCTGGATTTTGCGGGTCAGAGACTGGCGCTCGTGGTTTTGGTGGTCGAGCTTCAGGGCAAGCGCACCGGCCTTTTGTACGTCCTGGGTGGTCAGGAGTTCAAAGGCCGCCAGGGCCGAATCCAGCCTGCCGGCCGCATTCAGGCGCGGACCCAAGATATATCCGATGGCATTTGCATCGATCCGCTCTCGCGGTAGTTCTGAGACAGCTGCCAGGGAAAAGATCCCCTGTCTCGGGGTGAGGCGTATGCTCTGCAAGCCCTGGTGAACCAAAGAACGGTTTTCCCCGACCAGCGGAGCCAGGTCCGCGACCGTGCCCAGAGCGACCAGATCGAGCATATCTTCAGCTCGCAGTGTTTCTGTTGACCGGCGTTCCAGGACCGCCTGTGCCAGTTTATACGCCAGACCAACGCCAGCCAGGTCCTTATCCGGGTAGGTCTCGCCTTCCTGTTTGGGATCGATAACGGCCAGGGCTGACGGCAGCTCCCCTGCGGCAGGCTGATGGTGATCGGAAATGATCAGGTCGAGACCGATGGTCCGGGCATAAGACGCCTCTTCATGCGAACGGATGCCGCAGTCGACCGTGATCACCAGCCTGACCCCTTCCGCCTTAAGCAGATCCAGGGCTTCCTTGTTGAGCCCGTAGCCCTCCTCGAAACGATTAGGGATGTAGCCGCGCACTTTGCTGCCCAATGCCTGCAATGTCAGGAAAAGAATTGCCGTTGCGGCCACACCATCCACATCGTAATCCCCATAAATGGCAATTGGCTCAGCGTTCTTCAGTGCCTCCAGAATGCGCTCGACGGCAGGTTCAATGCCGGCCATCTTCCAGGGGGAGGCATCCAGCGGGGCTAAGGCCTGCAAGTAACTGCGAGCCTCATTTTCCGTGGTGTACCCCCGGTTAAACAAGATCTGACGCAGGATCGGCGGATAGGCCGCCAGGGATTCGTTGACCTGGGGTGTAATGAGAGCGGCAACCTTCCAGTGTTTGGGATCTGGGGATCCTGGTGCGATGGTAGACAGCATGGTACCGAGTATAAACTGTGGGCGGAGAGAAGGCAAGCCCACCTGGCGCCGGTGTATCAAACTGCATTCCCATTCCTCACTGTTCCTCCTCAACCCTTTGCAAGGGGTTGCCGCAATGCAGCGACAGTTTGAAGAATGTCCGTCCTCGTTCGGTTATAATCATTCGCATGTTCGAATTCGAAATCCAAGCCAAGCAGGGCCGGGCCCGGGCGGGTGTCTTCCATACACCCCATGGCGACCTGTTGACCCCGCTCTTCGCACCAGTCGGGACACAGGCCACGGTTAAAACCCTAACCCCCGCCCAGCTGGATGAACTGGGTGCCTCCCTGGTGCTCGCCAACACATACCATTTGTACCTGCGCCCAGGGGATGATCTGATTCGTGAGATGGGGGGATTACACACCTTTATGCAATGGCCGCACCCGCTGCTGACCGACTCGGGCGGGTACCAGGTCTTTTCGATGGCTCAGACCCGCAAGGTGGATGAAAACGGCGTCACCTTTAAATCCCACATCGACGGCTCCACTCACCGCTTCACTCCCGAAGGGTCGATCGCTATCCAGGAGAATCTTGGAGCGGACATCATCATGGCCTTCGACGAATGCGCCGATCCCTATAACCGTCTATACAATGAAGAGGCCATCCAGCGGACGCACGCCTGGGCGGACCGCAGCCTGGCGGCACACCATCGGTCCGACCAGGCGCTTTTCGGAATCGTGCAGGGAGGTATCTTTCCGGACCTGCGGTCAGCTTCGGCGCAATTCATCGCCTCGCGCGACTTCCCCGGACACGCCATCGGCGGACTGTCCGTAGGCGAGACAAAAGTGGAGACTTATGCCATGCTCGACCTGGTGGCTGACTCCCTGCCAGAGAACAAGCCGCGCTACCTGATGGGCGTCGGTACACCCGAGGATCTCATTCAAGGCATCCGGCGCGGGGTGGATATCTTCGACTGCGTCCTGCCAACACGTCTGGCACGCCATCATACTGCCTTTTCACCTACGGGACGCTTGAACCTGATGAACGCCGTCTTTGCACGCGACCAGGCTCCGTTAGATGAGACCTGCACCTGCTATACCTGCCAGCACTTCAGCCGGGCCTACCTCCGGCATCTTGTGAATGCCAAGGAACTGCTGGCGGGAACGCTGCTCTCTATTCATAACCTACACGCATTAATCCAGCTCGTGAATGATATCCGCCAAGCAATCCTGGAAGAACGATTCGAGAGCGCCGCCCCCCTCCTGCTCCAGCGCTGGTCCGATAACGTCGCGGACGAGGGCGATCCGGAACCTGCATAAGCTGAATTTTCACGCCACGCCAGCCATCTTCAATCCGGCCAGCGGGCAGATACTGCTTCCCCACCGAGGTGTTCGCATGACTTCCATTTCAGACCAAACCCCCATCATGATCGATCTGCTCAAGCGGCTGGTCGAGACCGAATCCCCATCACACGATAAATCCGCTGTAGACCGGATGGGTACGATCGTGGCGGAGGAATGCCGGCGTCTGGGCGCGGCGGTCGAAATCACAGAGCAGGCTTCAGCCGGGAACCAAGTCGTCGCCCGCTGGGGCAGCAAGCCAGGCAACATCCTGCTCCTGGCGCACATGGATACCGTCTTCCCGATCGGAACAATCGGGAAGATGCCTTTCTACGAAAAAAGCGGGAAGATTTTTGGCCCGGGGACTTCTGATATGAAGGGAGGTATCGTCGTCGGATTGTCGGCGATCGCAGCGATGCAGAAAACCGGCTCCATGCCGCCGCGCCAGATCACAGCGCTTTTCACTTCCGATGAAGAGATCGGCAGTCATGCCTCCCAAGCACTGATCGAAACCCTGGCAAAAGGATCCGTCCTGGTCCTGGTTCTCGAACCGGGCCTGCCCGACGGCTCCATCAAAATCTGGCGCAAGGGAGTGGGCGATTTCACCATCACGGTCCGCGGCCGGGCTGCCCACGCCGGAGCCGATCACGAAAAGGGGCGCAACGCGATCGAGGAGCTGGCGTACCAGATCATTGTCATCCAGAAGCTGACCGACTATGACCGGGGCACCACGCTCAATGTCGGCATGATCCGCGGGGGAACCGCCTCAAACGTAGTACCGGAGGAAGCTGCCGCGGACGTGGACCTGCGTGTCCTTCAACCAGGGGAGGCCGAACGCATTATCGCCGCCTTGCACGCCCTGCGGCCGGTTCTGGGAGGGACCACAATCCAGATCACCGGCGGCCTCGAACATGCTCCCATGCCATACGATCAAACAATGAAGAAAACCTTCGAAAAGGCCAAAACCATAGCCAAGAAAATCGGGATTGAACTCAAGGGCAATGGGACCGGAGGCGCCTCCGATGGGAACCAGGTCGCGGCACTGGGCATCCCGGTCCTGGACGGGCTGGGACCGGCTGGCGAGGGGTATCACTCCGAACGCGAATTTATTTTCAAGGACAGTTTGCAGGCGCGGGTTGATCTGCTCATGGCCCTGCTCTGCGGGTGGTAACTGCATGCGATACCCCCTGCTTTTCCTGTCCGTCCTCACCCTGCTGCTCCCTGGCTGCTCCTCGGCTGCCCCGACCCCCGCGCCGATTTCCCTCACGGTCCAGTACACCGCCTCAGCCCAAGCGTGGCTCCCCAGCCTAGTGGCCTGTGCGGGGAACATGACGATCAATGCTGAACAACGCCTCGGGGAAGTCCTGGATCCGAACGCCGATCTCGCCATCCGCATAGGGCAGCCGGGCGATTTGACCTCTCCCGCCTTCCGGATCGGAACCGAGGACGTGCTGGTCATCGTCAATCCGCAAAACCCGATCCATCAGCTCTCTGCCGGTCAGGTGCGCGGGCTTTTCAGCGGGCAGGTTCAAACCTGGAAGGACCTCGCTGGCGCGGACTCCCCGGTGGAGATCTGGGCCTATCCCGAGGGCGATGACGTCCAGCAGGTCTTCGAACAGGCCGTCCTGGCAGGCAGCCCGATCAGCACTACCGCGCGCCTGGCGAACAGCCCGGAAGAGATGGCCCAGGCGGTTGCGAAGGACGTGGAGGCGGTCGGGTTCCTTACCCGCCACTGGAAAAAGGGGGATGTGGCAGAGGTCTTCGTGGCGGTTTCCGCGCCGGTCCTGGTGATCACGTCTTCTTCGCCAAAAGGAAACCGCGCTGCGCTTCTGGACTGTCTGCAAAAATGATCCGCCGCGACCGCTGTTAAAAAGTCATCCTTCCACATTTTTCTGCGTGGAAGGATGACTTGATCAGAGATGCATTTACTACCGGGCAGGGTCAGACGACGTTATATTCGCGAATCTGGCGGCCCTCGTCATAGCGAGCTAGGTCTAGCGAGGATACATCCAGGCTTTTGAATCTGCCGTCCAGGATCAATTCGGCCATTAATTTTCCGGAGATGGGTCCGTGCATGAACCCATGGCCGGAGAAACCAGCTACGACGTAAAAACCCTCTACCGGCGTCTTCCCAAAGATGGGATGGGCGTCCGGTGTGACTTCGTAGAGGCCGGCCCAATGGTTCAGCAGACCGGCCTTTTCCAGGAGCGGCATGCGGGCGATGGCAGCTTCCAGGTTGATCATTTCAAACTCGGTATCGATATTCTGGTCAAACCCCGGTTTCTCGTCAGGATTGGACATACCGGTCAGCAGGCCTTCGCCTTCGCGGTGGAAGTAGAGCGATTGGGCGAAGTCCAGGACAAATGGAAAATCTGCCGGAATTTCAGGAAGAGGGGTGGTGGTCATGATCTGGCGGCGTACAGGGTCGATGGGGACCTTGACCCCTGCCATTTGACCGACCGATCCAGCCCAGGGTCCGGCCGCGTTGACCACGATCGGGGTTGAGATCACCCCCTGGTTTGTTACGACCGCTGCGCACTTTCCCCCTATGACCTGGATCCCGGTTACTTCTACCTTATTCAAGGCCTTGACCCCCAGGCGCTGGGCGGCGTTGATGTACCCCATCACGACACTGTTGGGGTCGACCAGGCCATCTTCCGCGTTATAGGTCCCGCCCAGGACATCTTCCAGGTGCATCAGCGGCAATCTGCGGCGCACTTCGTCACCGCTGACCCATTCGGTGTGGACCCCCAGGCTCTGCTGGAGCTCCACACTGTGGTGGAAGATCTGCACATCCTCGGGTTTGGTCAGAATGAAGAGGTAGCCGCATTTTCGAAAGTTGATCTCCTGGCCAATCTCGTCTTTGAAGCGGTCGAGCATCGGAAGGCTGATGAGCGAGAGCCGGATGTTGATCTCCGTCGAAAATTGATAGCGCACGCCGCCGGCACACCGGCCGGTTGCCTCCTGGCCAAAGAATTCATCCTTTTCCAGGAGAACGATATTTTTCTGGCCGCGCTGGGCCAGGTGATAGGCAGTGCTCGGCCCCATCACCCCGCCTCCGATGATCACGATATCAGCCGTATTGGGTACCATATCTCAGCTCATATCTCCTTGTTGAAAAAGCCTGGTTGGTCAGGGACCCTTATTCATGGGAAACCCGTTTTCTAGACGAAAACGGGTTCCGGGATCGCCTCTGTTCCTACAAAATATCGATCTATTCCATGCCCAGGTAGGATTTCTGGACCATCTTATTGTTCTTGAGTTTCTCGGCACTATCCTGCAGTACAATCTCCCCGGTCTGCATCACATACCCTCGTTGGGCAACGGAAAGCGCCATCAGGGCATTCTGTTCCACCAGCAGAATAGTCGTCCCCTCTTTATTAATTTGTTTGATCGTCTCAAAGATGTTTTCCACCAGAACAGGGGCAAGACCCATGGAAGGTTCGTCCATGAGAAGCAGCCGCGGGTGGGACATCAGGGCCCGCCCCGTTGCCAGCATTTGTTGTTCCCCGCCGGAGAGCGTTCCACCAAGCTGGGTGCGACGCTCCTTGAGTCGCGGGAACAGAGTGAATACGAGCTCCAGATCCTTTGCAATCTCCGCTCCGCGATTCCGGGTGTAAGCACCCATCTCCAGGTTTTCAGAAACGGTCAGCCGTGAAAAGATAGCCCGCCCTTCAGGGACCATGGACATCCCTTTAAAGATGAGATCGTGGGCTTTGTAGCTGGCCAGGTCTTCCCCATCGAACAAGACCCGCCCCTCGCGTGGTTTGAGCAGTCCGACGATCGTCCGCAGCGTGGTGGATTTACCGGCACCGTTGGCACCGATTAGAGTAACAATTTCACCCTTCTCTACGGTCAGGGATATCCCTTTAAGAGCGTGAATATTTCCGTAGTACGAATGGATGTTGTCAACCTCTAGGATAGGCATTTTTATCCTCCGGCTTAAGCGGCAGCAGCTGGCTGACCTAGCCCGCTCGCCGCCCCCCGTCCCAAGTAGGCCTCAATCACTCGCGGATTCCTCTGGATTTCCTGCGGCGTCCCCTCGGCAATTTTTAGACCAAAATCCAATACGGTTATTTTTTCGGAGATGCTCATCACCACTCGCATCTGATGCTCGATGAGCAGGATAGTGATACCCAACTCGTCACGCAACCGGCGGATGAAATTGACCATATCCTGGGTCTCGCTGGGATTCATCCCTGCAGTCGGTTCATCCAAGAGCAGCAGGAAAGGTTTGCTCGCCATGGCGCGCGCAATTTCCAGGCGGCGCTGTTCCCCATAAGGCAAGTTCTTAGCCAGCAAATCACCCTTCCCTTTCAGATTGATGAAATAGAGCAACCGATTGGCTTCTTCCACGGCTTCCTTTTCTTCCCGATTGGTGCGCGGGTCGCGGAAGATGCTGCCAAACAGTCCAGATTTTAAGTGAGGCTGCATTCCGACCAGGATATTTTCCACCGCGGTCATGTTTTTGAAGAGCCGAATGTTTTGATAGGTGCGGGAGATCCCCAGGTGCGTGACCCGATCGGGGGACAAGCCGGTAATGTTTTTACCTTTCAGCAAGATCGTGCCTTCCTCGGGGGTATAAAATCCGGTGACACAGTTAAATAAGGTGGTTTTGCCAGCACCGTTAGGGCCAATGATACTGTAAATTGCATTTTCTTCGACTTCCAAATCGACTTTGCTTACCGCTTCCAGGCCGCCGAAGCGCTTGGTCACCTTGTCCGAAACGAGTATCGCCATCTCATCCTCCTAGCGCTCCGTATCCGTTGCTGGCGGTGTTGGTTCTGATTGTGGACTCGGTCCCGACTCTTCTCCACGCAATTCCAGACGTCGGCGCGCTTCCGGCCATAATCCTTCCGGTCGAGCTAGCATCATAAATATCAGTGAGGCACCGTAGATGAGATAGACGAAATCCTGAAACTGACTGAGCAATAAAGGTAATCCCACCAGCACCAACCCGCCCACAAAAACACCCGGGATGCTCCCCAATCCACCGATGATGATCAACGAAAGGATATTGATCGAAACAATGAAACTGAAACTTTGTGGATAGACTGAATTGAGCTTGGTCGCAAACAAGGCTCCACCCAGACCGGAAAAGAGTGCGCCCATCCCAAAGGCCAGCAGCTTGGTGGCTACTTTATTAATCCCCATGGCTTCGGCGACATCCTCGTCCTCGCGTAAGGCCATCCAGGAGCGACCCAGATGGGAGCTTTTCAAACGGGTGGCGATAAAACCCGCCAGGATAATCCCCGCCAAGACGACGTAAAAAATTTGTTGTTGGTTGGCAAGGACCAATTTCCCGAATGTCGGCTGGCCAATATGTTCAATGCCCTCCGGTCCCCCCAGGAGTGGTTTTAACGCGTCCGACAGTACCAGGATGCGGATGATCTCACCAAAGCCGAGGGTCACGATCGCCAAATAGTCGCCGCGCAATCTTAGAATGGGCACGCCTAGAACGACGCCCGCAAAGACCGCCACGATCAGGGCAAATGGCACCGCAGCCCAGAAGCTGAGGTGGAGCAGTCCCACCGACTCCGAAGTGGTCAGCACACCCAGAGTATAGGCCCCGATGGCATAGAAGGCGACATAGCCGAGGTCTAACAATCCGGCAAACCCAACCACGATATTCAATCCCAGCCCCATCAAAATATAAATACCCACATCATCCAGAATTTCGCTGAAATACATTCCCAAGACCCAGGGCAGAAGGAGGATAATGATCCCCACCACCCCCCAAAGCCCCCATCGAAATGCACGCTGCTGTCTGGGTGTTCTACCTAGCACAACTGGCTTCCGACCCGGACTCGAACGCCAATAGACGACCCCGCCCACAAGCAGGAAAACAACCACGGCTCCAGGGATTGACATCCCCGCCTGGGCAAATAACCATAAGAAGGCGTATTGCACAAAACCCCAGGTGCCGATGACGGTAATGATCAGGTCCCGGAACAAACCGAGTATGAGGACGATCACGACAGCCCAGCCCAATGCAGCCCGGATGCGAACCGAAAGCATGGAAAAACCTGCCGCAATCATTCCCGTCACCAACGCAGCCAAGAGCAGAACCAACTCACCGGGTAAGAGCGGGAGATTGAAGGTCCACAAGGCGTAAAGGTCAGGTGAAGAGTTGATCAGAACCGAACGGAAATTAATCACCTGTCCGAGCCCGATGTACGCTGCAAGGAGAACACCCCCCACAAGGCTGGTGAGGCCTCCAATTAAAACGAGACCAACAGGGTTTTTCGAGGGGGTATGCCTTATCGAGGAGAAGGCCTCCAACAAAAACGGAACCAGTACCAGAACCTGGCCCATCGTGATCACACCGCTAATCAAAGAGGACGTTCCAAAAGCCACAGCCATCCCGACCAGGCCCAGGACCAAGGAGATGACTCCACCCAGCAGGCCGTTTTGAAACACTCTCTTCCATGTCGCTGATTCGATATTCATATCCCCTCCTTTAAGCCTTATCCCTCGAGATCCGTTCACCCAAGATACCGGATGGGCGGAAGATCAGGATGAGGACCAGGACAATAAAAGCGAGGGCATCTTGCAACTGGGATGGAGAGGGGATACCCAGTCCGGTCAGGAATAGATTGGGCCCCACCGATTCAAGCAGACCCAGAAGGACGGCTCCGAGAAAAGCACCCGGAACGTTTCCAATGCCTCCAAGGACCGCCGCGGTGAAGGCTTTAATCCCCGGGTAAAATCCCATGTAAAAGTTAGCCAAAGGATACAAGAGCGTATAGAGAATACCCGCCACACCCGCCGAAGCGCCTCCCAGGCCAAAGGTAAAGGAGATGATACGGTCGACATCGATCCCCATCAACTCGGCTGCCTCTTTATCTTCGGAGACCGCACGCATGGCTTTGCCAATCTTGGTCCACTGAACGATCCCATAAAGTACCACCATCATCACGATCGCGCTGATGATCACGACCGCTTGAACCTTGAATAATTCAATTCCGAAGATATGCCACGATCCCACCAGGGCGGTTACTGTGGGATAACCCTGGGAGCCGGAGCCAAATAATCCGCGAAATAAATACTGTAAGAAAAATGAAGCGCCGATGGCGGTAATCAATGGCACCAAGCGCGGTGCGAAGCGTAATGGTCGATAGGCAATCCGTTCCAGAAGTAACGCAATGCCCGTAGCGACAGCCATAGAAAGCAAAGTAATTAGGATCATACTCAAGAGCGGTTGTTTGTTCAGGAAACCCGCCGCTGCCAATGCGTTAGCCAGGTACGAGGCCGCAAATGGCCCACTCATAAAAACTTCGCTGTGGGCGAAGTTGATCATTTTCAAAATACCATACACCATGGTATAGCCCATGGCGATGAGAGCATAAACACCGCCAAGCGCCAGTCCCTTGATCGTGAGGTCGATCCAAGCTCTGCCGGAATACAGCCCCGTTCGCAGGGTACTGATGGTTCCCCATACAACGACCGCCCCGATGGCCAGACCGATCACCCAAATAAGAATATCCATTCCTGTAATACGCTTACGCCAAGTGCGAAGCATCTTCGCCTCCTGTCTTGGGCATTTTGAAAGAGGGGCAAGGCCACCCTTGCCCCTCTTTTGTAAAATCTAATGTAACTAGGTTGGTGGCTTTCTATCCAGATTACGGCGTAGGTACAGCCTTGATCACGCCCGTTCCTTGGATCCACACCACTTCCGGGCTTACAAAGATATTAAACGGAACGTTGTGGTATTCCCAGACTGCCATACCGGCAGCAGAGCAATCACCGGGGTACTTAATCTGAGTACCATTCACCGTGAGTGGCTGATTGCAGTTCAAGACGCCTGTTAAGCCTTGATAATTCGACGTGTTCAGGACAGCTTGTCGCAACGCCGCGCGCGGAATGTAGAGGGTTCCGTCACTCTCTTTCACAGCCACCTTCGCAATTGCGGCCGCGAGGATACCGAAAGCGTCATAGGCGTGGGCATGGAAGATGTTGATGGGGCCCGTGCCGAATTTGGCCTTGTATTTCGCAAGGAACGCAGTATAGGCGGCACCCGAAACAGCCGGGCTGGATACCAGGAAACCTTCAATATCAGCCCCAGCCCCCTTGGCCACGTCCGGTGAGAACAAGCCATCGGCGCCCATCAAGTAAATATGCTCCAGACCCGGGGTGGTCCTGGCCTGCTTGATGATGAACGGACCTTCGGGGTTGAAAATCGGGAAGTAGATCATTCCAGGATTCCCGGTCGCAACAGCAGCCAGGACGGAGCTCATATCGGTCTGTCCAACAGTGACCGACGTCGCGTCGGTGATTGTACCACCCAGGGACTGGAACTTGACTCCGAAGACCTTTACCAACTCCTCAGCGTACAGGCTGCCGTCATGGATGGTGGCAGCCTTCGTCACTTTCAGGACATTGTAAACAAACTCTGCAGCTGCGGTGCCCTGGAAGTTATCATTATGGGCTGTGCGGGCATAGGCTGGAACGTAGTTATCCGGGCTGCCAGGTGTGGTCAGCGTAGGAGCTGTGTTGGACGGTGAAATCATCACTAACCCGGCCTTGGAAAGCAGCGGAAGAGCCGCGCGGGCTTCACTCGAGCAGGAGGTGCCAATGATGCCCACGATAGTCGGATCCGAGGCAAGTTTGGTGGCACCAGCCAGGCCGCCTTCGGCAGAGCAGCCACTGTCCTGGCCATCGAACTTGATGGTGTGGCCCAGAATCTTACCGCCGGCATCATCGATGGCGATCTCCACGCCGTTGCGGGAGTCGGTACCCAGGGCTGAGTTCGAGCCAGATATGACCAAAAGATAGGCGATATGGATCGGATCTGTCGGACCAATCTTTAGACAGCCGATCGAATCGGTGCAGGTATAGGCGGGCGCGGCAGTACCGCAAGCGCTCAGCACCATGCCCAGGACCATTAAGACCGTTATTACGATAGACAATCTTTTAAACATGCGCTTCCTCCTCCAATGAATGGTGGATACAGGAACCCGGGTTACGGGTTATGTTGGTGCGAAGCTGACAATGCCTTGCAGTGTCTGACATCACCTCCTTATTTTATTTGGTAAGTGGAAAGGAATGAGCTGGAATTTGGTTCATTATACTCTTTAATAGCGGGATAACTGCATATAAAAAAACGGCCTACCTAGAGCAAAAATGACTTCGACGCGAGGATGATCGAAAGGCCAATTTGGCAGCGTTTCCGAATTCCCGAAATCGCCTCTGCTCGCGACGAAAATCATTCTTCGTCAGGTAACCGATTTTCATGCTTATAGACTTTACACTTATTTATTTAGAAAGTCAAGTGAAAAATAGATATTTTTTGGAGGTTGACCTATGTTTCCTGAAACTCCTGACCGCGTAAAGCAGGGGTCTGTACGTCCGCTTCTGGTAAATCGTTAGCGACCAACCAGGTGCGTCTGTAAATGGAAATTATCTCTTCTGTAATAACCTCTGGCGGGTGTATGGGATTAATCCCCCCGCATCAATGATCGCCTGGCGTGCCCTGGGCAAAGGTACAACCTCAAAGCTTTTGCCGGTCGTCCGATTGACCACCTGCTTAGCCGAGATTTCCAGCTCATCGCCTTCTCCGGCTTCGATCTCCGGGCAAATGATGGTGTTCAACCCCAGGTTAATAGAATTCTGCAGGAAGATGCGGGCGAAATCCTTTGCAATGACGATGAACTCCGGTCCTTTAAGGCAGGAGGCGGCCTGTTCGCGGGAGGAGCCGCAGCCGAAATTTTTCCCGGCAATGATCACGCTATGGGGTGGGATTTCCTTCTTCTTCACCCGGCTATTGAAATCAGCCATGTCCGCAAAAACATACTGGGGCGTCTCGCTGGGCAGCACGGTCGCCATAAACCGTCCCGGATAGATGATATCCGTCGAAACATCGTCACCAAGTTTCAGGACCACATTGGACATGCTCAAGCTCCTTTTCGGGGATCGGTGATCTGGCCGGTCAGCGCGCTGGCTGCAGCCACAGCCGGGGAACAAAGATAGACCTCCGAGGCCGGGTTGCCCATACGGCCCTTGAAGTTGCGGTTGGTCGTGGCCAGGGCGACGTCGCCGTCCGCCAGAGCCCCTTGATGCACCCCCAGGCACGGGCCACAACCGGAGTTCATCACCACGGCTCCGGCTTCCATGAGCGTCGACAGGTATCCATCTTTGAGCGCCTGGCGGTAGATGCGCGCCGAGGCCGGGAAGACCAGCATGCGAACGCTACGTGCGATCTTCTTTCCCTTGAGGATGCGGGCCGCGATCTGGATATCATCCAGGCGGCCATTGGTACATGAACCGATCACGATCTGGTTGACCTGCTTTCCGGCAATCTCACGGATGGACTTGACGTTATCCACTGTATGGGGACAGGCAACCTGCGGGTCCAGTTGCGAAGCATCGATTTCGATGGTCTGGGCGTAAACGGCATCGGCATCCGGACGGAGAACTTCGACTTTGCCTTTTACCCCGGCCTCCTCATGCAGATAGCGGACCGTCTCTACGTCAGCCGGGACGATCCCGGAGGTGGCGCCCGCCTCGACAGCCATGTTGCAGATGGTCAGGCGGCCGGAAGTGGACATCGTTTCGAGCGCCGGGCCATGAAATTCGATCACCTTGAAGTTGGCGCCCTGCGCAGAGATCCGGCCGATGAGGGCCAGGATCAGATCCTTCGGCAGGACATACGGCTGGAACTTGCCATGCACCGTGACCTTGATCGTCGCGGGTACTTCAACGTTCAGGATGCGCCCCAGGGCCCACACAGAGGCCATTTCGGTCGCACCGATGCCGAAGGCAAACGCACCCAGGGCTCCGTGGCTCGTGGTATGGCTGTCCGTCCCGACGACCACACAACCGGGACGGACGTAACCGTTCTCCGGCAGGATCTGGTGGCAGATGCCGCCTTCATCCCCGCGTATGTCATGGAATTTATGGATGCCCTGTTCAGCGGCAAAGGCGCGGATCTTCTTTTGATTGGTGGCGGTTTTGGCGCTTTCCGCCGGCACACGATGATCAAAGATCAGGGCAATCTTGTCGGGGTCCCAGACTCTGGCCTCCAGGCCGGTGCCCTGGTAAATTTCCTGAAACTGGTTAATCACCAGGGCCCCATTTTCGTGCGACATGGCCAGATCGACGTGGGGTTCCACGACATCCCCCACCTTTACACTGGTTTGGTCGGTCGCTTTTGCCAGGATCTTCTGCACCAATGTCATGCCCATAATAGCACCTCCAAACTGACTACCTACCTGTCCATCGCTTCATTAATAAAGCAGATAAAAGTGGCGATCGGGGTTTAACTATTCAAGCGGCACTGTGTAAATCCTATCCGACAATCTTCTTCTGCCCCTTATATTTAGATTCGCGCCGATCCTGCGGCAGATAAGAGTCTTCCATCTTCCGGTAATCCTTCAGGCCCACAAAATCGGTATAGTCTTCAAAAGAGGTCACCCATTGGGTCTGGCCGGCCAGGATACCGGTCGGGGAATTCCGCAAGGCCGTGAAGAAATCCATAAGGGCTTTGTGAGTGACCATGATCGAGGCCACCGGGATGGACACCCGGCTTACCCCCAGTTTAGCCAACTCGGGGATCGGGATCATCTCGGTCTTCATGCCGGAGATGGCATCCATCAGGTTCACCGATAAGGGGCCCTTGACCGCTTTCACGGCCTTTTCTATATCCGCCCTGGAACGGATCCCGTCGATAAAGGCGAGGTCTGCCCCAGCTTTCAGGTACAGGTTGCAGCGGCGGATGGCCTCGTCGAGGCCATCGACCGCGAAAGCATCCGTCCTGGCGTTGATGATGAAGTCCTTGTCCAAAGAGTCACGGACCTCTGCACAGGCGCGCACCTTCCCCGCCATCTCCTCGGCTGGGATGACCTCTTTGCCGGCCATATGGCCGCAGCGCTTCGGGAAGATCTGGTCCTCAATGTTCATCCCTGCCAGCCCCATGGGGATCAGCCGTTCGACCAGCCAGGACGCGTTGACCGCGTTGCCCCCGCCGGTATCCATATCGGCCATGACCGGGATTTCCACCGCCTGGGCGATATTCCAGGATAGATCCAGGATGTCCTTCATCTGAACCAAACCCACGTCCGGTTTTCCCAGAAGGGATCCGGCCAAGCCGTACCCCGAAATTTGAACGGCCTCAAAACCGCAGGCTTCGATAATCTTCGCCGAAAATGCGTCGTGGCAACCAGGTACCACAACCGCCCTCCGTTCGGCTAGTGCTTTTTTCAATATAGTGGTTTTTTTCATGTTCCTTCTTTCCGTCCTTCCGAACTGCTAGAGCAGGTCGGCAATGGCCTGACCTAACTCGAGGGTTGTGGCTGAACCACCCATGTCGTAGGTGCGCACTTTGCCCTTCCGGATGACCTCCGCCACCGCCTTTTCGAGAGCGGTGCCCATCTGCTCTTCCCCCAGCCAGTCGAGCATCATCTTGGCTGCCAGAATCGAGGCGATGGGGTTTACCTTGTACTGACCGGCATATTTCGGGGCGGAACCATGGCTCGGTTCAAAGACCGCTAGTTTGTCGCCGATGTTCCCGGAACAGCCAAAGCCCAGACCGCCCACCATCTGGGCACACAGATCGGAGATGATATCTCCATAGAGATTCGGCGCTACCAGCACATCATAGTTGAGGGGGTTCTTCAGGAGCCACATGCAAATGGCATCAACGTTGGCGTCATCCATCTGAATTTTAGGAAAATCCCGGGCGACTTCCCTGGCAGTCTCCAAGAAGAGACCATCGGTGGCGCGCACCACATTGGCTTTATGCACCACGGTCACCTTCTTGCGGCCATATTTCTTGGCGTATTCAAAAGCGGCACGCACGATTCGTTCGGATCCCTTGCGGGTGTTGACCTTGACCGAAATGGCATACTGATCGCCCGGTAGGTCCTTAAAGGGAGCGAAGGTCTTCGCTGCCTTTCCTAGGACTGCAGCGATATCGGCAGGTACGGGATTGAACTCCACGCCGGAATACAGGTCTTCGGTGTTCTCACGAAACACCACCAAGTCAATGTCCTCTTTATAATTCAAGGGATTACCTGGATAGCTTCTAATCGGCCGCAGGCAAATGTAAAGATCAAAAAGTTGCCGCATGCGGACAATTGGCGAGCGGTAGGTGAGACCTTTTCCCCTCAATTCCGGCACCAGCTCAGCCTCAGCCGCCTTGACCGGTTTGGAAGTAATCGCCCCAAACATCGCCGCATCGACATTTTTCAAGAGTTCAATGGTCCGGGCGGGAAAAGCTTCCCCTTCCTTGCACCAAAATTCCCAGCCAATGTCCCCTGGGATGTACTCGGCGTTCAGTTGGAGTTTATCCAGGACAATTTTCGTGGCTTCGAGAACATCCACGCCGATGCCATCCCCCGGCAACCAGGCGATCCGATACTTGCCGGTGCTCTTCTTGATCTTCTCACTCATGAGGCTCTCCTGATAGTCAGTTTAAGTCCGCAATGAACCGCATTCTGTCGCAGGTCATTTTATCAAAGACAACATTGGGGTAAAAGTGACAGAAGTCATTGAAAAAATCATTTATAATTTACCGGAATTAAAGTCAGGGCGGAAGGCTAGATGGTGGAGCCGCCTGCACCATTTTATTTCTTCAATCCGAGTTACCATTCCTTTAGAGGTGGAATGAGATGGAATCAATCCTTGATAAACTTCAAATCAAAGAGGTCACCCCGGGCGCCTGCACCGGACCCGACAGCTGGATCCTCGATCCCAAGGGCAAGGAGCTGACCTCTTACAACCCGGCCATGGGCGAGGTGATCGCCCGGGTGGTCCAGGCCAGCCCTGAAACCTACGAAAAGGTCGTTTCCGCTGCCGAGCAGGCATTCCTGCAATGGCGTTCCGTTCCTGCTCCCAAGCGCGGCGACGTCGTTCGTGACCTGGGCAGCGCCTTGAAAAGGCTCAAAGAACCGCTCGGCGATCTGGTCACGCTCGAGATGGGCAAGATCCACGCGGAAGGGCACGGCGAAGTGCAGGAGATGATCGACATCAGCGACTTCGCGGTTGGTCTTTCCCGGCAGCTGTATGGGCTTTCGATGCATTCCGAGCGCCCGGATCACCGCATGTATGAGCAGTGGCATCCCCTGGGCATCCTGGGACTCGTGACTGCGTTCAACTTTCCTGTCTCCGTCTGGTCATGGAATGCCACGGTGGCCGCGGTCTGCGGGGATACGATCCTGTGGAAGCCGTCCTCCTACACACCCCTGACAGCCATCGCCGTGACCCATATCTCCAACCAGGTCATGGCGGATCACGGCTTGAGCGGCATTTTCAATCTGATCATCGGCTCCGGACAGGAAGTCGGAGAAAAGCTTCTCGGCGATCGGCGCGTTCCACTGGTGTCCTTCACCGGTTCCACCCGGATCGGCCAGCATGTCTCGGAAGCAGTCGCCAGCCATTTCGGACGCACCATCCTCGAGCTGGGCGGGAACAACGGCATTATCGTCACCCAGCATGCCGATCTGGATCTGGCGACGCGCGCCATCCTGTTCGGTGCGGTCGGCACAGCCGGCCAGCGCTGCACGTCCACCCGGCGCATCATCATGCAGAAGGACATTGCCGCAGACCTGACAGACCGTCTGGTCAATGCCTACCGGCAAGTGCGCATCGGCAACCCGCTCGATGAGAACGTCTTGACGGGCCCGCTGGTTGTCCGAGATTCAGTGGAAGAGATGCTCGAGGCGGTCCAACATGCCGTGGCGGATGGCGGTGAAGTTCTTTTCGGCGGACAGGCGCTTCCCCATCTCGGTCCAAACTTTGTCCACCCCACCATTATCAAGATGCCCCGCCAAACCGAAATCGTTAAGCAGGAAACCTTTGCCCCCCTCCTCTATTTGCTCGAGTATGATACCCTCGAAGAGGCCATCCGCTTGCATAACGACGTGCCCCAGGGGCTCTCCAGCGCCGTGTTCACCGATTCCCTGCGAGAAGCCGAGATCTTCCTGGCTGCGGGAGGCTCCGACTGCGGCATTGCCAATGTCAACATCGGCACCTCTGGGGCGGAGATCGGGGGTGCCTTCGGGGGTGAAAAGGAAACCGGCGGTGGGCGCGAATCCGGTTCGGATGCCTGGAAAACCTACATGCGCCGTCAAACCACCACGATCAACTGGTCGCATGATCTGCCGCTGGCGCAGGGAATCAAGTTCGGCCTAAATGATTAGGACCAAGGACACAATCCGTCTACTGGGACTGCTCTCCGGTCTGGCCGCCGCAGCCATCTGGGGGGTTATGTACGTGGTCAGCAAGGTGGTCCTGGATGTAATCCCGCCCTTTTCACTGGTGACCCTGCGCTTGATCCTGGGTATTCTGACCCTGCTCGTGGTCCTTTTCGTGCGCAGAAGGTGGACGGTGACCCCCAAACAGTTCTGGCGGATCTTCGGGGTGGGGACGGTAGGCTACGGGATCTCCCTCGGGTTTCAATTTGTCGGGACGCGCCTGTCCACCGCGGCCAATGGGTCGCTGGTCACCTCGGCGACTCCGGCCTTTGTCCTCCTGTTCGCCGCCATCCTGCTGGCCGAGAAGATCACCGCCCGCAGTTTTCTGGCTTTGTTGATCGCCACGCTGGGTGTAGTCGCCGTGATCGATCCGCGCACTGCCCAAGTGTCGCCGAGTTTCTTCTGGGGGAATCTGTGCCTGGTAGCCGCTGCACTGACCTGGGCGCTTTATTCGGTCCTGATTCGCATGGTTACACGCAATACGGATGTTTTATCCACAACCCTGATCGCTCTGGCCGGTGGCCTGCCGATCTGCCTGCCGCTGGCAGGCTGGGAGGCAGCTACCCAGGGTTACGGAAAGATCAGCATCGCTATCGTAGGGGGGATCCTCTTCCTGGGGATCATCTCCACCGCCCTGGCAATGTACCTGTGGAACAACGCCTTTGCCCTCCTGGACGCTGGTCTGGCCTCGCTAACCTTCTTCGCCCAACCCGTTGTCGGGGTTTTGCTCAGTGCCCTTCTACTCAAGGAACATATATCCTTTCTGTTCATCCTGGGAGGGGCCTTGATCGCAATCGCCCTGCTCATCTCGAGCAGAACATGAGAAACAAAGGATATATGCCCTCCATGGAAGGGGTTGAATTAAAAACGCCGCTCTAGTTCAGCTGGAGCAGCGTTTTTATTTTTTTACGAAAGCGGTCGCCCTATTTCTGCTTACGCTTCTTCACGGCCGTGATCAGGGCGGGCAGGATCTGGTACACATCCCCCACCACCCCGTAGCGGGCCAGCTTGAAGATCGGAGCATCCGCATCCTTGTTGATGGCTACGATCGTCTTGCTCGACCTCATCCCCGCCAGGTGCTGGATCGCTCCCGAGATGCCGCATGCCAGATACAGGTCCGGCGAAACCAGCTTGCCGGTCTGCCCGACCTGCATGGCATAGGGCACATATCCGGCATCCACTGCCGCACGCGAGGCTCCCACTGCCCCGCCCAGCAAGCCTGCCAGCTGCTTGAGCAGTTCGAAGCCCTGCTGCGCCCTCCACACTTCCGCCTGCTTTTCATCCATCCCCGTCGGAGCCGACTGCACCGGGTTGTACGCCAGCCCCCGACCACCCGAAACGATCACACTCGCATCCGTCAGGCTCACCCCTCCCTCCCCAGCGGTATACCCCTCCACCTGGCTCAGCGCTCCCCCGCCTGCCTTGATCTTCTTGATGGTCCCGGTCTTACCAGCCTGCTGTGCCGGCTTCGGGAAAGCCCTCCCGCGCAGGGTCACGATCTGCGGCTTCCCCGTACTCGTCACCCTGGCCAGCACCTTGCCACTGTAAATCGACCGGGTCACTTTCAATCTCTCCCCGCTGGCCTCCAGCCCGACCGCATCTACCAGCACCCCGCTGTTCAGGTCCACCCCCGCCATGGCTGCTAGTTCCAGCCCTCGGCTGGTCATGGGGAACAGCAGCACATCGCAGCCCCCCTCCGCCAGGGCTAGCTTCAGGGTCGTCGCGTACACCTCCGCACGGTAATCCCCCAGCTCCGCCTCGTCCGCTAGGAGCACCTCATCCGCCCCATATTCAAAGGCACTTTTTGCCAGTGCCTCCACGCCCGACCCCATGACCAGCGCGGTGACCTTCCCCAGCGTCTTCCCAGCCCCTACCGCCTCCCACGAGGCCCCCAGCGCCTGCCCCTTGAAGTGGTCTATATATACCCAGGTGTTCATTTTTGCTGCTCCACGAGAATCTTCTCGGCCAATCGCTCGGCCACCTCTTCCGGGCTGCTGCCCGTGATCATCTCGCACACCACCTCGCGCGTCGGCGCCTCCCGCAGCTCCTCCCGCACGATCCCCGCTGCCGGTGCCGCTATTCCCAAATCGCCAAGCCCCCAGACCGGGATCTCTGTCCGGCTGGCTTTGCGGATCCCCAGAAAGGACGGCGAACGCGGGCTGCCGAAGTCCTTCACCACGCTAAGGACGGCCGGCAGCTTCGCCACCACGACCTGCCGCCCTTCTTCCATCGCCCGCTCGACCCGCAGGTTGCCCCCTTCCACTTTGATCACCGAGGCCAGCGTCAGGCCTGCCCAGCCCAGAAGCCGCGCCGCCTGCGCGGCCGTCGTTCCGCTATCGTCATCAATGGCCTGCCGTCCAAAGAGCGCCACCTCCGCTCCGCCCATCTTTTGAATCGCCGCCACTAGCACACGCGCCACCCCCCCGGGGTCCGCCCCCTCCAGGCCAGGGTCTGTGATCTGCACCGCTTCATCCGCACCCATCGCCAGGGCATGTTTCAGCCCGATGCGCGCCTCTTCTCCGCCTACCGAAAGCGCTATCACCGTCCCGCCCTGTGCCTCCTTCAGCTGCAGCGCCGCCTCCGTTGCATATTCGTCCCACGGGTTGATCACCAGCGGCGCTTCCCCCCAGCCAACCCGGCCCCCATCTACCTTGATGACCGCCGTTGTGTCCGGCGTCGTTTTCACACACACTACGATCTTCACCTTAACCTCCTATAGATATTGGATCTTCGTTGCACACGCTGGGATTCATGTCCCCGCCAGACAGCCGCCGCCATCCAGCTAAATCAGGGCAGCCGCCTTCATGGTCTGGGGGGCTGGGATCTCCAGCAATTTACAAATGGTCGGGGCGATCTACAGATGCGAGACCGTCTCCTGAGTGTCGCCTTTTCCGGGAACCTCCGGCCTGATCAGATACAGGGGAACTTCCCGAACATCGGGGGTGGTGCCTCCATGGAGTCTGTCCCCATTGATGCCGTGGTCGGCGGTAACCAGGATGCAATATTCCCGGCTCATCCACTCCGCCAGGTACGCAGCCAGCCACATGTCCTGCCGTATGGCATGCTTGCGATACTCAAGTGAGTCGGCCCCGTGTGTCTCACCGGCATAGTCCATGCCCATGGGGTGGACAAGCAGATAATCGGGGTTGAAACGGCGTACCAGCCGCCCAGCCGTGGCAAAAAGCTCAATGTCCGGATAATCATTCTCGGTGTAAAAGCGCCCGTGTTGGATAAGGAGGGACTCATCGTCGACTTCGCGGTCCTCGATCCGATCGTATGGGGCGTGGTTATAGAGCTCGGAGAACCAGAAGTAGGCCGCGGCAGCCGTGATCTTACCGGCCTCCCGCGCGGACTGGAAGATATTCGGCTTCGTCGACCGCCTCACGACCAGGTTGGAAACGATCCCGTGCTCGCTCGCCGTCAGCCCGGTATGGACCGTCTCATACATCGGCCGCGACATGCTCGGCAACTCGCCAGTCACTTTGTACAGGCTGGCGAGTTTTGCTTCCACCAAATGACCCAGGAACCCCATTCCGGCGACCGCGGTGTCATAGCGCAGGCCGTCGCAGAGCACGAGGATAACTTTACCCAAGTTGAATTCTCTCGGTTGGCTGGGGTAAGGTCAGGATTTCAATACCAGGACAGCTTCGGTAGAGCAGGTGACCTGGTCCTTGTCACCGATCTTGGGCAGCTCCAAGAAGGGATTGTTGAACGTATCCATATAAAAGCGGTTGCTACCGACCAGCACCTGGATACGGACGACAGAACCGAGGAAGGTGATGTTCTCGATCTTGCAGTCCAGGAGGTTAGCTTTCTTTTCCACAGCAGCAAAATTGAAGCGCTCGGGGCGGATCGCGATTGTGATCTTGTCACCCTTATGCATATTCTCCAAACTCTCGGCTGTTCGCAGCTGGACGCCATCGATCTGGAGCAGTTTCTTGGTCGGGTCGACCACCTCGGCGCTGGTCGTATTCAACGTTCCAACGAAGCTGGCCACAAAGGCCGTCTGGGGGAAGTTGTAGATCTCGAAGGGTGTGCCGATCTGTTCGATCTTGCCTTCGTACATCACGACGATGCGGTCCGAGATCGACAGCGCCTCTTCCTGGTCATGGGTGACATAGATGGCCGTGATGTTCAGCTTGCGCTGGATGGCGCGGATCTCGGCGCGGAGTTGAACCCGGATCTTTGCATCCAGCGCCGAGAGCGGCTCGTCCAGCAGCAGGACCTGGGGTTGAATGGCCAGGGCGCGTGCCAGGGCAACGCGCTGCTGCTGGCCCCCGGAGAGCTGGTGAGGGAAGCTGTTGCCTTTCTGTTCGAGATGAATCAGGGACAGCATCTCCTCCACGCGCTGCTTGATCTCGGCTTTGGACTTGCGCCGGACACGCAGGCCGTAGCCGATGTTCTGGGCAACGTTCATGTTCGGGAAGAGGCCATAGGCCTGGAAGACCATGCCCACGTCGCGCTGGTTGGGGGCCTTGTCGGTGATGTCGATGTCATCGATCAGTACACTGCCGGTTGTCGGCGTTTCGAAGCCGGCGATCATTCGCAGGGTGGTCGTCTTGCCGCAGCCGGATGGACCGAGAAACGAAACGAACTCTCCCTTTTGGACCTCCAGGTTGAAATCACAGACCGCGGTGGTTTCAGCGAATTGCTTGCAGATATCGGTAAGTTTGAGGTGTGTCATAACGATTCACTCTCGGATGAGTTAGTGTCCACCGCCGACCTGGGCCTGCGTCGTGCCGCGGCCTACCACCTGAATGATCCCCAGGGCTATCCAGGTGAGGGCGAAGCTGATAATGGCCATTGCGGCTGGTCCATACGCCTGCTGCTGCATCTGGTAAGCCATGTAGGGGCCGAAGGCCGGCTTGGCCAGGTACTGGGCGAGGACCATTTCCCCCATCACGATCGCAAAGGTCAAGAAGGAGCCGCTCAAGATGGCGATGCGGATGTTGGGCAAGATGATATCGAACATGATCCTCACCCAGCCCGCGCCCAGGCTCTGAGCCGCTTCGCTGAGGGTGCGCACGTCGATCGAGCGCAGCCCCGTGTCCACCGCCCGGTACATGTACGGCATGGACAGGATCGCGTAGCCTGCCACCAGGACAACCGGGCTGTTCACGATCAGGAGCGGCGGCTGGCTGAAGGTCCGCACCAGCCCGAAGACTAGGACGATGCCCGGGATGACGAAGGGCAGCAGGGTAATGAACTCCACCACGCTGCGCAAGCGCGGTACCCTCAGGCGGATCAGGTAGGCCGTGGGGACCAGGATCAGGATCCCGACCACGATCGTCGCGACCGACCAGATGACCGAATAGGTGAAATTATAGACGAACGCTTGATCGTTGAAGGTATTGATGTATGCTAGGAAGCTCAGCACCCCCAGTTTCGCCTTCAGCGAGAAAACGAAGGTCGCCAGGAGCGGCAGGAAGAAGTACAGGATGCCAAGCGCCAGCACGAACCAGGACCAGATCAAATTCCCGCGTTTCATTTCAGCCACCTCTCGGTGCGCCTCTGCAGCAGGGTGTAGCCGGTGATTGCCAGGGCCATCACCACCACCATGCCCAGGCAGCAGGCATACCCCAGCCCGGCACTGCCCAGCACATCCCCGCTCAGCTGGGACCCGATCACGAGCGTGACCAGGTTGATCTCGCCGCCGGTAAGGGCGTAGGCCGTGGCAAAGGCTCCAAAGGAGTTCCCGAAGAGCAGGATCATCGTGCCCATGATGGACGGCAGCAGGATGGGCAGGGCCACGTAGCGCCAGTATTGAAACGAGTTGGCACCCAGGTTCTGGGATGCCTCGACCCACTCGCGCCGCAGGCCATCGATCGCCGGGGCAATGATCAGCACCATCAGCGGGAACTGAAAGTACATGTAGACGATGCTCAACCCGGTAAAGGTGTACAGGGTGAAGCCGTGGAAGTACGGGTTGTATCCCAAATCCTTAATCCATTCGATCAGCAGACCTGTCGGGCTCAGTAGGGCGATGAAGGCAAAGGCCAGCGGGACGCCAGCGAAGTTCGAAGCGACCCCGCAGAAGGTCATCAGGCTCGAACGCATGAAACTCGGCAGCCCACCCCGGATGGCGGCATAGGCCAGCAGGAAGCCGAAGATGCCGCCGCCGATTGAAGTGATCAGGCTGATCTTGATGCTGATCCAGTAGGCGCCGAGGACGTACTTATTCTGGAAGAGCGACGACACGTACTTTAAGGTGAAAGCTTTGTTTGGAGAGTTGGTAAAGCTGCCGATAGCGATGGTCGAGGAGGGGTAAAGGAGGAAAAAGAACGCAAAGAGAAAGAAGGGCATCAACCCAAGCCATGCCCAGGACATTTTGTGTCGAACGGGACGCGCCAGAGGCGCGTCCCGCTGATCAGAAGCTAAAGCGGTCATATCCAATTACGGAGCTGGGGTCGGAATGGCCACACCAACACTGGTCATCCAACCGGCCTCGATCAGGGTCAGCGCAGCCTTAAGCTGATCGGGGGAGGGGGAAGATGCCGTGGTGACATCAAAGGTCGGCAGCTTCGCTGTCACAGCCGCCGGAATGACACCACGCGATTGCATGTCGACCTCGTCGACGCCATGAGCATAGCCCTTGATCCAGGCCAGCTGGCCCGCATCCGATTGGATGATCTCCATCCAAACCTTGGCGCAGTTCGGATGAGGCGCATAGGCGCTGATCGCCTGGACGTACATGGAGGCAATCGTCGGGGAAGGATAGACAATCGTGAGAGGCGGATTCCCGGCGAAGGTATCGCGATAGCCCAGCAGCAGGTAATCCCAGCCGAACACGATCGGGGTTGCGCCCGAAGCAATGGTCCCTGGCTTGGCGATCACCGGGACAAAGTTGCCGGCCTGATTCAGCTTATTGAACCAATCCAGGCCCGGCTGGGCACTATCCAGGGTGCCACCATTTGCCAACGCCGCAGCGAAGACCGTCTGTACGGCTTGGTTCGAGCTGCGGGGATCACCCGAAAGGGCGACCGTTCCCTTATAGGCGGAATTGAGCAGGTCTGACCAGTTCGCTGGAGCAGTCTTGACGACCGCAGTATTGATCCCCATGGCCATCACGCCATAGTAGCCACCGATCCAGTAGCCATCCGGATCCTTGGCGGGCAGGCCCAAGAGGGTAGTCGGGATCTTGTCCCAGTTCGAGGTCTTGTAGGGCTGGAAATCTCCAGCGGCCTTGCCCTGGCCGCCGTAGCCATAGCCAACATCCACGATGTCCGGAGCCTGAGGGCCCTTGTTGCTCTTGTTGGCCACAATGGCGGTCAGTTCATCCGCCGAGCCTGCATTCGGGTTCAGGGAATTGATCTTGACACCGGTGGTGTCCTCGAAATCAGCAAAGATCTCTCCATAGTTCGCCCAGTCCGGCGGCGTGGCGATGAGCGTAAAGTTGCCTTCGGCCTTGCAGGCGGACACCAGGTTCGCTGGCACGCTGCTCACGACCGAGCCCGTGTAACCCGCGGCCACATCCGGGCCTGTTACATTGCTGGCAACGGTTTTGGTGCCGCAGGCAGTCAGAACGAAGGCGGCGACCAGAATCAGGGTGATCATCTGGAAAACAAACTTCTTGGTATGCATAATCTCCTTCTCCTATTAGTATGAACTGCAGTATGGGATTGAAAGGATGGAGTGGATCCTTCGGTCAATATTGTGGTATCACCTCCTCTACTATGAAAAGCTCGGTTCATTGTAGCATCCTCAAGGGCCTTCGTCAATCTGTGTATTCACCCTCAATTGTGAGGGGAGGATGAACAAAAGGGTATTCCCTGCCATCCTGTGCCAGCCGTGTTAATTCTGGAAGGAGGAGGGATGCCTGATTAAAGATGGCCAATTCTCCTCCTTCCATAATGGATACGCTCCGGGGAGGCGCTTACTCCACCGGGATCTCCTTGTAAACCTTTTCGATTTCAATGCCCTGGCGCCTGCGGTAGGCACTGAACCCGAAGTAGATGGCCGCGGCGACAATGTAGTTCAGCAGCATGAAGACCATCGAACTCACATTCGCCCAACCGATGCCGTAGGTGCCCACTGCCGGAAGCGACTGGGGCAGTACGTGCGGATCCCAGAACCATTCGACCAGCAGCCAGTCCAGGAAGGCCATGAAGATCAAACCCGCCAGCGTGATGACCGGCATAACCGTGCTCTTGGCCATTCCCCGGACGACCGTGTAAAAGACCCAAACCAGGAGAGCCGCATTGATCAGGGTGAGCAGGCCTAATACGATCACCACGAGCCAGGTAAGGCCATTCGCTTGTAGAGCTCCGATGCCTGAGATAACCGTCCAGGCGTAGGTGAACGAAATGTAGATGAGGTAGAGGGAAAAGACGCCAAACACGACCGTAATGATCCAGCCCAGCCAGCCCGGGACATTGAACTTGGCGATCGGTGATCCTTCAAATATATCCTTGGCCCTCCAGGGCATCAGCGTGCCAGCCACGGTTGAACCCAGGAAGGTGATGGCAATCACAACCGTGGCGTCCAGCGCCAGGGTCTGGAAGTTGAAGACCTTGAAGGCATACAGGTACGAAATGATCGCTGAAGGAATCACCATCAAAAGCAAGGCATTGATGGGCGTCTTGGTGCGGGGTTCGATTCTCGAGACCCACTCTGGCAGCATGCGGTCGATGGCCGCGGCGAAGATCACACGGGTCGAGCTCAGGAAGAGCGTGCCCGACCAGCCGAACCACCACAGACTCATCAACAGGATGACCAGGAACTGAATGACCCGACTTTTCACCAGGAAGGCGGCGAAGAGAGCCGGGTAAGGCCAGATCGGGAAGGGTGGCTGGGTGGTGGTGTAACCGAAGCCCCAGTTCCAAAAAGCGCCGTTAGCCTTGTTGTAGAAGTCCCAGCCGATGGTCTTGCTGATCAATACAAAGAAGATCAGCGCGCCGACCGTCGTCACGATGATCGCCGAGGCCATGCCCCAGAAGTTACGTTTGTAATCCGAGGCTCCGCGTACCTCGCCATATAGGGTCGAGCCCCAGTTCGGCCAAAGGTTGAAGAAGGTCAGCATCGGGACGAGGAAGAGGCTGGCCCCAAAAGCCAAAGGCCAGAGCGGGCCTGCCACCGTACCGGCATCGGTTCCCGCCTTGAGGGTCGCCGAATAGACATCCCCGGCCTGTGCACCGAACTGCGGTGCCAGGGCATTGAAATTGGCGACGAAGGTTGCATTGTTGCCGAACAGGAGCAGCAGGAAGACTGCCGCCAGACCGACCAAACCGCCCCAAAAGCAGAACTTCTGCACCCGGGCATACCATTTCATGCCTATGGCGATGTAGATGAACACGATGACACAGACCGAAAGCATGGCAATGAATTGGCCGGTGGAGTTCGTGGTGAAATACAGGGCGGCATTTTTAAGGCCCAGGATCGCCAGGAGCGGCGTGTAAACCTCATAGGTCAGCATCTGACCATAGAGCGGGGTCCAGAGCCAGAGGATGAACCACCAGCCGGTTACCGTAAGGATGAAACCGATCGCCCGGTTAAGGATGCGGCTTTGCCAGACATAGTCGCCACCTGCCCGCGGCATGGCAGAGATCAGGCTGGCATAGACGATCACTTCAAAGATCGTGAAGATGGCCCCGACGACCACACCCGTCGCGAGACTGCCGTTGAGATAGTAGCAGTATGAAAAGATGAACAGGCCGAGGGTGATGAGGTTGATCGAGAAGGTGGCATAGATGAACGCATCGAACACCGACCAGGACCTCACCAGCCCACTCGCCTTGCGTACGAACAGAGATACCTCCTGACCCATGCTAATCTCCTTTGCAAGTTTTGCCTTGGTCTCCCACGCTTTATCCCTTGAGACCGTCGATAATAAAACCCTTCAGATCGAAGTGCGTGCGCATCTGTGAGCTCATTCCAAGGTTGTTCAACAACCTCCTTTCCCGGACCGGTATGACTAGGACGGTTATCCCGTGGTGAGCAGATAGTTCCCGACTTTTTGAGGTTTCAGCTCGATGACCGCTCCGTTCAGCATGCCTTGCTCGTACATGCTGCCCGGGTTAATGCACAGCGTCTTCTTGTACTTACGGGTTCCTTTGCCTTCGTGAATATGCCCGTGCAGACCCAGCAGCGGCTGATACTTTTCGATGACGGTCATCACCGCATGACTGCCGACCGGGATCATGGAGCGGCCGGCGTAGGCGGGCCGCATATCGCTGGTCAATTCCGGCGCCTCGTCCAGGCCGCTGCCATAGGGCGGGGCATGCAGGCTGAACACGGCCAGGGAAGGATTCTTCACCTTGCTGATCACCGCCTCGAGCCTCTTCAGCAAGTCCTCATCCGGCTCCTCGCGATGGGTATGCCAGGGTGTGGGGTTTGACCACCCGGAATTGGCCATCTCATGGTGTTCATCCAGCTCAACGACCTGGCCCTCCACGCTGCGCACACATTTCGAGGCAGCGATCACCGCATCGATCTCGAAGATGTCATCATTGCCAGGGCAGACATAACAGCGGATGCCGGTGCCGCTTAATTTTGAATCGGCATACTCCATCCAGCGCTGCATGGTCTTCATAACCTGTTCCAGGAAAAGAGCATCCATCTTGCCGGGCGAGGCGGCGATGGCGTTCACCTCGTCCGGGTCCGTTACATAAGGGTAATAGCCTCGATTCTGGACGGTCTGGACCATCTTGTCCACTTGCTCTTTTCCATGCAGAATCGATTCCTGTTCCAGGAGGGTTACCTTGTAGTTGTCATTACCCTGGGCAATGATGGGGATAATCGCCTTACCGGTCATGTCGCCGCCCAGGATCAGGACATCGGCCTCATAAAACTTGCTCGCAGCCAGAAACTTCTTCCAACAGATCTCCGAACCATGCACGTCCGTCGCGAAATAGATTTTCATCCGGCGTTCCTTTCCTCAATACACCTGACCCTCACTTGAATCCAGGAGAAGCTACCAGCCCTCGGGCATGACCAGATCCCCACTGACCAGCCCCGGAAATTCAGCCCGAACCCGTTGATCCAGCTCAGCCGGGAAGACGGCAAGGTCAGGCTGCGCCAGGATCTCGCGCACGCGCCGCATGGCGCGCGCCTGGGTGTCGAGAGCGCCTTTGCCAAGCCAGGCGGAGCGGGTCTCCCGGTCGGAGAGCGTCGGGAGCAGCGCGGTGGTTTTCATGTGCTTGATGGTGTGAGGGGTCACCATGAACGAGCCCCCCGGGCCGACCTTGGCGATCACTTCCAGGGCCAGGTCCTGGGTGCTGAACTCAAAACCGCGTTTGACCCGTTTTAACATTAAAGCGATTTCATCGTCGATCACCGTCTTGGCAAAATCGAAGGTCTTCAACGCATCCAGCAGTCCGCCCATGTTCAACATATCCGCTCCGGCAAGCACACCCGCCATGGTCGACATTCCCGTCTCATAGCCGGACTGCGCATCGTTAATTTTGGCGTTGGTCAATCCGATGTAGCCACCGCAGGGTACATGGTAGTAGTGCGCCATCTGTGCAAAGGCCATGTGCAGCATTCCGCATTCAATGCCTCCCGAGGCGTACGCGCCCGTGCGCATGTCCGCCACGGTTGGCAAGGTAGCATAGATCAGCGGTGTGCCTGCCTGAACCATTTGCATGAGGCTGGCGGTCGCCAGAAATTCGGCATTGCCCTGTGCCAGGGTCCCAGCAAGTGACATGGGGGCGGTCAGGCCCGCGTTCGGGACGATGCTCGGATAAACCGGCAGGCGTTGTTCGGTGAAAAAGATCAATGCCTCAGTGGAAGAGTGGTCCATGGTCAAGGGCGACACCACCGGGCAGTAATGATGCGTGAGGAAAGGATGCTCCCGATACGCAGCCTCGCTACCAGCGATGACCTCCCCCAGACGCAGGACGGTCCGGGCATCCTCCAAATCCTTGGAGGTGATGCGGACTGGCTTGAGGCAATGCTTCAACGCCGGATAAAGGCGCGCCAGGGTGAACTGCCCAGGCGGCGCATCATCGGCCAGGGTAGAAACCGAGAAGACGTCGTATCCGGGGAGGGCCTGGATGAGACGTGCGATGCGGGCGATATCGTCCGAGCGCGCCCGCCTTTCCTGGCCGGTCACCGGATCCAGGAGGTTCGGTGCAGAACTGCCGGTGACGATGAGCGGGCCGTCCTTGGGGATGGTCCGGTCGTAAGAGGGATCGCGGCCTCGGAAGGTGAAGGTCGTGGGCGTCATGGCCCGAAACTGCTCTACGACAGCGGGCGGGAATTTGACGATCTGCGTTTCCGCGTTGACCTGGCAACCGTGCCGCGCAAAGATGGCGCGCGCCTTTTCATGACGGACTAACAAACCGACTTCTTCGAGGATCTCGAGAGAGGCCAAATGGACTTGTTCGACTTGTTCGAGTGTCAGAAGGCAGGCAAATGTCATACAGGACCCAGAACCTTTCTAGGGGCTGCTAGCCACGAAGGCCGGGCGTTCCACCTGCAGCGAGGTGGCCAGTGCCTGAATCTCCGGCAGAGGGAACATCTGCAGGCCGGGACGGGTGACTTTGAGGGAGGCCGCAGCAGTGGCAAATCGCACCGACTCCTCCAGGGTCCAGCCATTGAAATATCCGTAGATATAACCGGATGAGAAGGTCGCGCCGGCCCCGCATCCATCCACGGCACGGACGACCGGAGCGTGAACCCGGACAGCCTGTGTGCCATGCACGGCCAGGCAGCCCTCGCCGGCCATCGTGATCAAGGCAGTTTGCACGCCTTTTTTTAACAAACTCTCGGCCACTTCAAGCGGAGGCACCTCCCCGCGCTGGGCCGCATCCGTCACCGCCTGGCAGATCGTCGCACGACTGGCGTACCGGTCCAGGAGTTTGAGATCGGCATGCCCATGCTCGAAATTGAGAAACACCGGTACGCCCAGGCGGATGGCTTCGTCCATCGCCCGCAGGATGTGGTCCCCATCGTACCAGTCAACGTACAACAGGCGGGCTCCTTTCAGCAGGGAAAGGTCGGCGCTGTCCAGGGTGTTCAGCACCTCCGGGAGCCGCTCCCAGAAATACGTGCGAGCCCCGGTTTCATCCGAGACGTCCACCTCCCAGGGGGTGTTGATCTGTGCGGAATGGCGCACCTCGCCCTGCACGCCCCATGCCTGTAGCTGTTGGGCCAGGAGATGACCGCGTGGATCATCCCCGACCGTCGTGCCGATCATGGCAGAGGGGACCTGCCACTGGCACAGCAGGCAGGCGACAATGGCGGCATCATCAAAGACGAACTCGCTGACCTGCTTGACGAGCGCTCCGGTGTTATGCTCGGGCAGCTGCTCGACCACCATGATGGCGACCGGGGTGAGCATGCCAAAGCCGACATAGGCAGGCGCGGAGGGCTTGATCTTTGCCATTTAGCCGATCCCGGAGGCCATCTGCTGGAGATACCAGCGCAGGAAGTTCTCGAGGTTGTATTCCTTATAGGTCGAAAGCGGCCCCGGCGTATAGGCGTGCGAGCTTAAGCCGCGCTGCTGGTTGAGGCAGATCTGCCAGTCCTGTTCGGCCGTCAGCAGCCAGAACGGCAGCAATGTCTCCAGGTCGTAATCCTTGCCTTCCTCCGCCTTTTCATCGACCAGCCAGATCATGCGGATCTGGGTGCCGGTAAGGCCGCTCGGGGTCAGGCGCACGGTGACACCGTGGTCGCAGGAGGAATGATTCCAGAAGTTGGGCAGCATGCGCACCCGCAGGGTGCCCACATCGGGATCGGTATAATCGCCCATCAGCGGGGCCACCTGTTTCCCGTCCAGTGATTCACACACAAAGCCATCCACCAAAGGCGTTCGGTTGGCGGAATACCAGATATTGTGATCGGGGTCGGGGAATTCGGTCAGACCGGCCACGGTACGGGTGACGGCCAAGCCCTGGGCCGCCCATTTGGCCTTGGAGCGAGCAGTGACGTTGGCTAACTGGACGGCCACACGCTCGATGGTGTCATCGGCATTGTAGTGATCGAAATTGGCCTTGATGTACTGGGGGTGATTGACGTTGCAGTGATAGCATTCCCGGTTGTTCTCCCAGACCAATTTCCAATTGGCGTGGACATCGAAATCCATGATCTTGGCGACCTTGGCTCGAGCCAGACCCTGGGGATGGACCATCGGGGCGATGGCCTGGTAGGCCGGTTCGAAATCAGGCGGATCCTGGGCCAGGCTGATGAAGATGAACCCCTCGACCTCCCGGACATGGGCCGGATGCAGCCCCAACTGCGATTTGTCCAGGCCGTTCTGCATGCCGCGCCAGAGCAGCAAGCGGCCGCTGCGATCATAGGTCCATTGGTGGTACGGGCAGATAAAGCGTTTGACATGCCCTTGCGCTTCTCCGCAGATCACCGAGCCGCGGTGGCGGCAAACATTGTAAAGAGCCCTCACCTGCCCATCGTCCTGGCGTACGAGGATGACCGAGTCACCGTCCACCTCGTACAGGAAGTAATCGCCGGGATCGGGAATCTGGCAGGAATGGCCTGCGAACAGCCAGCCCTGGCGCCAGATGAATTCCATCTCCGCCCGGTAGAGCAGTTCCTCATGATAAAACGGCCGGGGCAAACCGTAGCCGGGCTGACGGGAAGCGATGATTTCCCTGAGACTGGCCCGCTCAGCAGTGGTTAAAGATGACATTTCCTTTTTTTCCTTCTATCCATTAATGATAGCAGGTTCTATCCTTCCTGAATCTAGAGAGGGCGCGCTCGGGATGCGACCCACCTGGAGCGCTTGTACCCAGCCCAGCGGCAGATCATGCGCGCAGCCTCTCCCCTTTCGGGTCAAATAACACGTTCGCGGTCACCGCAGCTGAACGGGGACCTTCGATCAATTCGACCTCGACCTGTGTGCCTGTTTTGGCCAGATCGATCGGCAAATAAGCATACAGGATGTTCTTCCTCAAGGTATATCCGTAACCGCCGCTGCGGACGCGGCTGATGACTTTTCCATCGTGAGAAACGGCTTCGCCACCATAAATCTGGGTGAACTCATCACTCTCCAATGCCAGGGTGCAGAGCTTGCGGGTCAGCCCGGCTTTCTTGCGCTCGACGAGCGCCTGCTTGCCGATGAAATCGGCCTTGTCCAGGCTGACACAGAATCCTAACCCGCCTTCATAAGGCGTCTCAAGCGGCGTGACATCTGCGGTGTAATACCGATAGCCCTTTTCCAGGCGCAGGGAATCCAGCACCTTGTACCCGCCTACCTCGATGCCATACTCCTTCCCAGCCTCCATGAGCGCATCCCAGACCGCCACCGCCCAATGGGGAGGGATATACAGTTCCCACCCCAATTCACCCACATAGCTCACGCGCTGCGCCCAGACGCTGGCGCCGCCGATCTTAATAAATCCAGCATGCAGGTAAGGGAAAGCCTCATTCGAGACATCGTCCGGGGTGACTTTCTGCAGCACGAGGCGCGCCTTGGGGCCCCAGAGGGCCAGACAGGCCCATTCCGTGGTGATATCGCGGATGGTCATCGGGGGATCTTCCGGCTTACGGTGCATCTGCAGCCAGGCCAGGTCATTTCCGATAAAGGCTGAACCGGTGATCACCCAGAAGCGATCCTCCCCCAGGCGCGAGATCGTCAGATCGGCCTCAACCCCGCCATCCGTGTTCAGGAATTGGGTGTAGGTGGCCGTTCCGACCGGCTTATCGATATCCCCGTCCGCCACGCGCTGCAGCAGAACCAGGGCGCCAGGTCCGGTCACTTCGATCTTGCCGAACGAGGTCAGGTCATAGAGGGTGACGCGCTCGCGCGTCGCCTGGTGTTCCTGTCCGACGCGCTCAAAATAGGGGGGACGAGCCCAACCCCACTCACGCTGGTCCGCACCGGCCCGGCGCCAGGGCTTTCCAGGCTGGAAGAAATTGACCCGCTCCCAACCAAATTTTTCACCGAAGACCGCGCCCATCTCCTGACAGCGGGAATAAACCGGGCTGACCCGGAAGGGCCGGGCCCATTCGTTCTCGTCATTGGGAAAGCGCAGCCGATAATAATACTTGACACCTTCCCGGGTCCGCTCGGTGGCATAAAACGGACTGGAGTAGTAATTTCCAAAACGATGGGCCCGGAAAGCATAGACATCCAGCGAGGGCTCCCCCTCCACGATCCATTCGGCCATCAGCTTTCCGATGCCGCCTGCGCCGCCATAGCCATTCAGCGACATCCCCGCCGCGATCCACAGTCCGTGCGCCCCAGGCAGGGGACCGAGCATAGGCTGACAATCCGGGGTGTAGGCACCAGGATGGCATACCAGCGTGATGATCCCGGCCCTTTCTAGGAACGGGATACGACGGATCGCGCCCTCCAGCAGCTGCTCGAAACGGTCATAATCGCCCGGCAGGCTGGTGCCCCCATGCTCCCAGGGGGCGCCGTCAATCCAACGGGCCAGCGGATTGGGTTCGTAGCCGCCAATCACCAGACCGCCCGCTTCCTCACGCATGTAGACCAGGTTATCGGGATCGCGCAGGCAGGGGGTCTTGTGTGGGAACTCGTTTCCAGGTACTGCCTTCAGCGCGATATGCTGATGGTCCACTGGGGTGGTCGGGATGTTAAGGCCGGCCATCGCCGCGACCCGGGGAGCCCACATCCCGGCCGCGTTGATCACGATCTCGGTCTTGATCGCCCCTTGCGTGGTCATTACGCGCTGCACTTCATCCTTCGGAGAAAGCTCGATGCCGGTCACACGCGTATCCGTGTAGACCGCAACCCCCATCTCCTTGACCAAGCGGGCGATGGTCGTCGTGGTCGTGTACGGATCGAGGTGGCCATCCCGGGGGAGGTAGATGGCGCCGTAAAGCTCCTTATCGCTCAGTTGAGGCATAATGCGCACAGCCTCGGAGGGCGAGATGATCTCGACGTCCATGCCGATCGCTTTTGCCCGGCTGACGCTGCGCTGTAGCTCTTTCAGTTGGGCCTGGCTCGAGGCCACGCGCAAACTGCCGACGTGATCGAAGAGACCCAGCCCGCTGTAGAACTCAATACTGTATTTTCGAAACTGCATCAAGGTCTGCGAGGTGGCAAATTGGGTCACGAGGCCGGCGGCGTGGGAAGATTCTCCGCTGGCGATCTCGCCTTTCTCCAAGAGCACCATATCCGTCCAGCCCATCTTCGCCAGATGATACGCAATATCCACCCCGACAATGCCACCCCCGACAATGACCACACGTGCCTGATCCTTCATGATCGTTTCACCCTGCCTTTCTAAGCAGATTGGGCATCTTCCAGCCAGGTGGGGAATTCGAGCGAATCCATTTTCTGAACCGCCCTGGCCCAGCGCTCGGTCGCCCATCCCCAGAAATCATACTCAATCTTCGAAATCTTGGCTTGGATCGCAGCCCAGAGCGTCCAGCCAACGTCTGACATAATCATGTTCAACTTCATCCGGGAGATCCGGCTTGCTGTGGGGGTGCCAAAATAGGTGGCGCAGACCTCCATGATGCGGGCCTCGTCATACTGCAGTTCCTGGCAGGTGTTCCCCAGCTCGAAGCACGGATCGTTGTTCCCGCTGTATTCATAATCGATGATGCGCATCGATTGACCGACGTAAATATAATTCTCCGCCAGCAGATCGTTGTTGCAGGGGACACTCGGCAGCGGCCGGACGGTCAATGCCTGCTCAATGCAAGCCACGGTTGGCAGCCTATCAGAATAGCCCGCGGGAATGCGGACCTGGTGCTGCCTGCAGATACCCAGATAATATTCGGTCAAACGAAACATATTGAAATCGGTAAGAAAACGAGGGCCGCTGTGCAAGGTCCGGATCGCCTGGGCAATTTTCGCCGGCATTCCGGGTGCCTGCAGCGTATCCTTCGACATCGTCCTGCCCTCGAGAAATTCCAAAACCATGGCCTGATATTCAGGCAGATAATAGAGCACTTGCGGTCCAACCCCTGTCTCGGCAGCCGCCCGGGCATTGAAGTACTCGTTGCGCCGGTCCACCGCAAGAAGTTCCGTGCTTTCTCCGGGAACGCGCACAAAAAATGGAGTTCCCTCCACAACCACTTTGTAGTTTGAATTGGTCAGCCCGCCGGATAAGGCTTGAATCGAAAAACGTTTTCCCTGCCAATCTTTGATTTTCAACACAATCTGGTCGATGACTGCCATCTCAGCGTTTCAAACCCGTCTGATGCAATTCAAGGAAATAGGGGGTCAGTGTTTTGGAAACACTGGCCCCCAATTGTGCCAAGATCGAATTCGTCTATTCGGGCGGAATCTCCTTGAAGGCGTAATCGACGTTAATACCTCTGGCCTTCTGGGTCCGCTTGACGATCAGGTACCAGACGGCCGAGATCACGATGATGGCGAAGGCAATAATTTGCGCCAGCAGGTGGGACGGGAAGTTGCTGAAGTCCCAGGCGCCCAGCACACCCAGGGCCGGCGAGAGCAGGAAGGCGACCACCATGGCCATCCCAAACCCACCACCGAGCATGCCCAGTGCGGAGAGCCAGGGCATCGGCTTGCCGTTCAGCCACTCCAGTAGGTATTGCCTCATCGGGTAAAGGAACGCGACCACCGCCGCGATCGAGGCGAGCCGGACCAGCCAGTAAAGGACCGCCGAGCTGGCGAAGGCCTGTGGCGCCAGCACCCAGGTCAGAGCGACGAAGGCAGCCGCGCCGATCAAAGTGAAGAGCACCCCTACGATCCCGCTGACCGTATATTTGGCGCCCGGCGAGGCCTCATAGACCTCCTTGGCCCGGTAGGGCAGCAAGGCACCGGCCAGACATGTGATGATGAACACATAGCCGCAGCCAAAGGTCACGCCCAAGGTCAGGGTCGTCCAGGTAAATGGCTGGGTAACCAGGCTGTAGGCTACGATGATCGGAAGGCTCGCCAAGAAGTAACCCAGGTGAGCATTCACCGGGGTATGCCAGCGCTGATTGACCTTGCTGAACCAATCCGGCAGCAGGCGGTCGAGCGACATAGCCACGAGGATGCGCGTCATGCCGATGTAGCAGTTGCAGACAATCTGGAAGCCGTTCAAGAGATAGCCCAGGCCGATGATCAACACCACGATCGGGCTGGCGGCGAGAGCCACCGCCAGGATCGGCGGCCACAGGTTGAAGCCATTGATGTTGGCCGCGGATACTCCAGACCAATAGCCTGCCCCGGCCACATACAGGAATTCCGTGCCGGCCACTTTCTCGATTCCCAGCGCCAGCAGGGCCAGCAGCAGGCCGGTGGCAATCAGGGAGCCGACCATGATAAAGGTCTGCGAGCGGAAGCTGCGGGCGTCTTTGATCTCACCGTTCTGTTCGGCCGAGTAGGTCGCCCACTGCAGGGAAGTCCAGGCGATGGGTGCTACCAGCAGGGTCGCCAAGAAGCTAAATGGCGGATGAACGTTGATCCCGGCCTTGGTCACAGCATCCAGGGCGGTCTGATAGAAGTTGGCTACGCCACCCGAGGCCACTGAAAAGGCATTCAGCCGTGTGATGAATTCGCTGGCAGGCGTGGTAAAGAGAACTACAAACACGGTGGCAAAGCATAAAAGCGTACCCCAAAAGATCACATGCTGGAAGCGGACGTAGTTCTTGAAGCCCGAGGTCAGTAGAATGAGCGAGAGAAGGGCGTTAAGGACGCTGACGATGATGATACCCGTGGCAGAGGTAAACCAGACGCCCAGACTCGACAAGGAGGCCACGTGCATTGTGGCTCCCAGACCCAGGAAGAGCGGTGCGAACCCGAGGTATGAGACCAGCCAGCCGGAGAGCGCTACCCACTGCAGGATCCAGATGACGAAGCCGGACATCACCACGGTGAAGGCCAGCCCGCCGCCAAAGACACGGCTTTGGAATACATAATCACCGCCTGAGCGCGGGAGGGCTGTCGAGAGCCAGACATAGACAAAGGCGATTGGAATCTCGATCACCATGGCCAGGAGGATCCCCCAGACCAGCTGGCCACCGGGAAGCGAACCGGGGGCCCACAGGTATGTCCAGGGGAAGATCAAGCCCATGGTCAAGATGTTGTAAACGAACGCAGAATAGGGGGACATCACACGTACTAGTCCAGAAGCCTTACGGGTGAAGACCTCTGGTTTTGGAATCGCGGTTTCAGCCATTGCCATTCTCCTTTGGGTTGAACGAATCTGAATCTAGGTGGTTTAAACCTACCAGGTGACGGGAATTGGAATTCTCCTTCAACCTAATTCGCGCTCCAGGATGTTCATTTGAGTTTTTTAGCCAGCTTCCTCCTTTTCGCCATCAGCCTGCTCATCCGCTGGTCATCTGATAGCCTTGAACTTCCCCGTCCACAAACGTGACCAGACAGCCTCGCAAGATCCCCTCGGCGTACTCGCTGCCTGGGTTGATGCAGGTCGTCCGACCGATCTTCGCAACGGATTGGGATTCGTGAATGTGCCCGTGCAATCCCAACATGGGCTTGTACTTCTCAATGGCGCTACGTACGGACTTACTGCCTGCTCCGTACATCACGGTCTGGCCACCCTGGATGATCGGCTCCGGGGGATCCTTGGTCCAATCCAGCATCGGACAGGTGTCCAGGGTCGAATCCACCGGGGGATCATGGAAATTAAATATCGAATGGCTGAGATCCGGCACTTTCGGAACCATCGCTTCGATGAATTCAGCCAATTTTTCGTCCGGTATTTCACGAGGGGTTTTCCAGGGGGTTGGGGTGCTGTAGCCGATGGAGAGCATGGTATGATCCGCATCGACCTGGACCACCTCGCCTTCACAGGCAAAGAAAGAATGGGTCCCTTCCCGTTTCATAACACTTAACACTTCAGGATCGTCATCGTTTCCCCCTGTGACGAAACATCTCTTTCCCGTGCCGGCCAGACGTTCTTCCGCCAGGTCCACCCAGCTGCTTAACCGCTCCCGGGCTCGCTCATGGAACAGCTGGTTGACTGCCCCGGCATCGGCAGCCAGCCGCTGATATTCGTCTTCGTCCATGACCTGATAATAAAAGCCCAGAGTGCCCAGTCGTTTGATCAGGTTGTCCACTTCCTCCTGGGAGGCGAGGTGTTCGACGCGCCCCTGGAGTGTAGCGCGAAATTGACCGTTCTTCTCCCGGATGATCGGGATGAGCAGCTTGCCGGTGATGTCCCCTCCCATGACCAGGATATCGACATCGTAGAACTTTCCCGCATTGAGAAATTTACGATAGGTGCGCTCGGAGCCGTGCAGGTCGGTCGCAAAGTACAGACGGGTCGGCTTCTTCTGGTTTTTCTTTGAAAAGAGGGGCGTGGGCTGGCCTCCTGGCGAAAAAAGGCCCGACAGCCTGGGGCAGCAACTGTCAGGTCGTAACCGGGCTGGCCGCGGCAATCATGATCTCCACATCGTGTTCGGCCAGGGATTCGATGGCGGATGGGTCGACGGCTTCATCCGTGATGAGTTTGTCGATCTCGTCGATGGTGGCAATTTGGAAATTGGAGACCACCCCCCACTTGCTGTGATCTGCTACGATGATAATCTCACCCTTGGTATGCTTGATCATCTGCCGGACAACTTCCGCCTCAGCATTAGATGGTACGGTACAACCGTGCTTCAAGCTGATCCCGTCCACCCCAAGGATGGCCTTGTTGGCATAAACCTGTTCCAGGTTTTCAATGGCGAAGCGTCCTGCTACGGAGTTGGAACGAGGTTGGAATTCTCCCCCGAGCAGGTACAGCTGAAAGCCCATTTCCCCGGCCTCCAGCGTGCCGCTTAAATTATTCATGAAGATGCTGATGTCCGCCTCACTGCGGATGTGTCGTATCACCTGGGTTGTGGTGGTACCGCTATTGAGGAAAACGATATCCCCCTTCTCGATCAGCGCAGCCGCCCGTATGCCGATCCGGCGCTTCTCTTCCGGGTTCAGCTGTGCCCTCTGCCGATACTCAGGCTCTAAATTCATGCGTTGGCTGAGAATCGCGCCCCCATGGGTTCTTTCCAGCACACCCTCCCGTTCCAGCCACTCCAAATCCCGCCGGACCGTCGCGTCGGAAGCCTCCAACAGATCACACAGGTCGGCCGACCGGACGATCTGGTGGATTTGCAAATACTCTTGAATTCGCTCCCGCCGCTGGGCCGGGATGAGTGATTTGCTCATCAGGCTGGTTTTCAGTTCAAGGTATGTGAAGGAAAATGAACATTTGGATAATGAATTATATAAGAATCTGAAGAAATTTGCAAGTTTTTGTGTTCTTGGTTATAATAACAGGTGCTGTCATAGACCGTCTTTCACGATCCATCACACGAATTCTCCGGGCTCCGTTTGCCCAAATCTCAGCATGGGAGTATGGTATGGCCGGTAGTTCCATTGGAATGGGCGAACAGGATGCTGTCGAACGCGACAAATTTGAAAACGAATTAAAGCACATCCTCAAGGTCAGTGACAAATCCGGCATTCTCCTGCGGGTCATCGGGGCGCTGGCCTTCCAAATGCACTGTCCGAAATACGGCTACCTGCAGCATGCCCTGGGGCGGGCCTACACGGATATCGATTTTGCGGCTTACGCCAGACAATCCAAAGAAATTCAAAAGATGATGGGGGCTCTGGGCTATCACGAAAACCACGAGGTTTTTATTGTATCGGAGGGAGACCGCGCCATCTACGAAAAACCTGAGATGGGTCTGCATGTCGATGTATTCTACGAGAAGCTCGATTTCTGTCACGTGATCCGCTGGGAAGGGCGTTTGGAGGTCGACTCTCCGAGCATCCCCCTGGCCGAACTTCTTCTCGAGAAAATGCAAATTGTAAAAATCAATGAAAAGGATGTTATCGATACGATCATGCTTCTGCTCGAACATCCGCTGGGCGATCACGATCAAGAGACCATCAACATCCAGCGCGTCGCCAAGCTGTGCAGCAGTGACTGGGGTCTGTGGCGAACCACCACCATGAACCTGGAGAAAGTCCGTGTGCTGGCTCAGGGCTACGGGCAGCTGACCGCAGAGCAGAAAACCGAGGTCGATTCCCAGGTTAAAACTGCATTGGCTCGCCTGGACCAAGAGCCCAAGACACTGGCCTGGCGTTTGCGGGCGCGGGTCGGGGATCGGGTTAAATGGTACAAAGAGGTAGATGAAGTGTAGGAACCGGAGGCTTCTGCCATGACCAAACATGTTCGTGACCTGATGCATCCCGGCGTGCTCACCTGCCGCAAGAACGCGACCCTCGGCCAGGTGGCCGTCCTGCTTACCCAGAACCACGTCCATGCCCTTATCGTTGCTGACCGTGATAACCGTTTCCTGGGCATCATCAGCGATTATGACCTGATGGCAGGGGAATGGCTCTCGGTCAATTCCGAAAGCCTGGCCACCATGCGCTCCCTGACCGCCGCGGATCTGATGTCCTATCCGATCGATACCATCGAAGCCAGCAAAACCCTGGTGGATGCAGCCCATACGATGATCAAGAAGGATATCAACCGTTTGCTGGTCATGGAAAAAGGCGCCCCTGCGGGGGTAATCTCCATTTCCGATTTTATATCCAGCATCGCCCGGGAAGAAAAGGCGCGGCGCGATACCGTCGCCGATGTGATGTCGGATGCCATCCTGGTCTGCCGGGACAAAACCCCGCTTATTTCCGCGGCGCGCACGATGACCCAGGCTGGCTGGCGTTCGGTCCTGGTGGTGGATTCCAAGGGTACGCCCCAGGGAGTCGTTAGCGGCAAAGACCTGATGCCGTTCGTAGAAAATGGCGTGAACAAGGAATTGACCGTACGAGAGGTCATGCATCCGGTGTTGACCATCCATATTCACGCCAGCCTGCGTGAAGCCGCCGACCGGATGATCCAGAATCACTACCATCGTCTGGTCGTGATCGATGAGGACGATCCCAAGACATTTCCCCTGGGAATTATTTCATCTTTCGATATCGTTGCCGAGATGGCCAGGCCTGGCTCGATCTGGCAAGTTTAAATTGGCCTGAGAGCCACGAGGAGCCGCGCCAGCGGAAGCCTCGCTCCCAAGTCCGTTCTGATGGAGAATCTACATCCATGACCCTCACTGTCGAGGAGGCCATCGGCCGGGTGCCGCTGTGGGCCGGTGTCAAGCTGGAAGATATGAAAATATCACCGCTCAGCGGCGGAATCACAAACAACAATTTTCGGGTGGAGGTCAGTGGTGAGGCTTTCGTCCTCCGCATTACAGGAGCCAACACTGAAATGCTGGGGATCGATCGAAACCAGGAGTACGAGGCCAACCTGATGGCGGGCAGGCTGGGGATCGCACCCGAGGTCGTTTATTTCATCCAGCCCGAAGGATATCTGATCACGCGCTTCATCGCCGGGCGTCCCATCTTGCCCGAGGAAATGTGTCGGCCGGAAAATATCCGCCGGGCGATGGAGGTCGTCCGGAGAATCCACCGCATGCCCGCGCTCTCCGGCAACTTTTCCGTGTTCCGCGTCATCGACAGCTATACGGAGATCGCCCGCCGCTACCGGGTGCCTTTCCCTGAGGATTTCGACCGGCTGATGGGGCATGTCCGGGAGGCCGAGTCAGCCCTGATGACCCATCCCGGGCAACCCTGTCCCTGCCATAATGATCTGCTCAACGCCAATTTTTTAACCGATGGGCAACTCTACGTACTCGACTGGGAGTACGCCGGCATGGGGAATCCTTATTTCGATCTGGCGAATTTCTCCGACCACCACAGCCTGTCGGAAGAGCAAGACGCCTGGCTGTTGGAATGTTATTTTGGGGAGGTGACCTCCGAGCATTTTGCGCATTTGAAGATCATGAAGGTCTTGTCTGACCTGCGTGAAGCAACCTGGGGACTTGTTCAAATCGGGATCTCAAAACTCGATTTCGACTTTCGGGACTACGCCGATCGCTTCTTTGATCGAGTCTATCAAAATATGCCTGATCTCGGCTGGGGTCAATGGTTGAAGGAGGTAACGAACCATGCCTGATCTTCCTAAGCAAGCTCAAGTTGTCATTATCGGAGGGGGTGTCGGGGGATGCAGCATTGCCTATCATCTTACCCTCATGGGTTGGAAAGATGTCGTCATCCTGGAACGTCACGAGCTGACCAGTGGCTCTACCTGGCATTCGGCTGGCCTGGTCGGCCAGATGCGCTCGGATGCCAACCTCACCCGCATGATGCATTACAGCACCGACCTATATCGCAAACTGAAAGACGAGACCGGCGTGGATCCCGCCTGGCGTGAAGTCGGGGGTCTGAGGTTGGCCTCCTCCGCCGAACGGATGGAGGACCTCAAGCGGCTGGTCGGGATGGCCCAATCCTTCGGTGTGCCCATGAATCTAATCTCGCCCAAGGAGGCCTATGATCTCTTCCCGGTCATGAACATGGAAGGTATCGCCGGCGCGGCCTTTACGCCGAACGATGGGGTCATCGACCCGACCGGGCTGACGAACGCACTGGCGGCCGGGGCTAAAAAGCGCGGGACGCGCATCTTTACCGACACGAATGTGGAGAAGATCAACCTGAAGGCCGGGCGCGTCCATGAAGTGGTCACCGACAAGGGCACGATCCAGACCGAGATCGTGGTGAATGCGGCCGGGCAATGGGGGGGCGAGGTGGGGAAGATGGTCGGGCTGAACCTTCCCATTGTGCCGATGGCACACCTGTATATCATCACCAAGCCGATCGAGGGCGTAAAGCATAATTTCCCGACCTTGCGAGATCCGGACCTATTGGTCTACTGGCGCGAGGAGGTCGGCGGCCTGGTCACCGGTGGGTATGAACGCAACCCGGCTCCCTTCGGGCTGAAGGGCATCCCGCGCGATTTCAAATACCAGCTCCTGCCTCCTGACTGGGACCGCTTTACCCCTCTCATGGAAAATTCGGTCAAGCGCGTCCCGGCTATCGAAACTGCGGAAGTGATCCAGCTGTTAAACGGACCGGAAGGCTTTACACCCGATGGTGAGTTCCTGATGGGTCCCACCTCGGTGAAGGGCTTCTGGGTGGCATGTGCATTCTGCGCACATGGGCTGGCCGGCGCCGGCGGCATCGGGAAGGCGATGGCGGAGTGGATCATTGAAGGGCATCCGGAGTGGGAAATCTGGCGCCTGGATGTCCGCCGTTTCGGCTCCAACTATAACAGCCAGGAATACACCGTGGCCCGCACCATTGAGACCTATTCTCAATACTACGATATTCATTACCCTGGCGAGGAGCGCCTGTCCCGCCGTAACCTGCGCCTTTCACCGACCTATCCACGCCTGCAGGAGCTGGGTTGCTACTTCGGAGAAAAGACCGGTTGGGAGCGCCCCAATTGGTTCAAGCCTTACGAAGAGAAAGCTCGCCACGGCCACGAGCCCAAAGGCTGGGCCCACCAAAACTGGTCGCGGGCGATCGGCTACGAACATCTGATGACCCGCGAGAATGCCGGTCTATTCGATGAAACTTCTTTTAACAAATTTGAGGTGCGCGGCCCGGGGGCATTGGCCTTCTTGAACCACGTGTGCGCCAACGACATCAACCAGCCGGTAGGTACGATCATTTATACCGAATGCCTGAACAAGCGCGGCGGCATTGAGTGCGATTTTACCGTCACTCGGGTCGCCGAGGACCGCTTCTTAATCATCACCGGAACTGCGTTCGGGCAGCATGACCTATCCTGGTTGTCCTTGAATCTGCCCGATGACAACTCGGTGACGATCGAGGACGTCAGCTCTTCCTATGCCTGCCTGGGTCTGTGGGGGCCCAAGGCGCGCAAAATCCTGGAAAAAGTGACCAAGGACGATGTATCCAACGCGGGCTTTCCCTACATGACGGCCAAACAGATCGTCGTAGGCGATGTGCCCGCCCTGACCTCGCGCGTCACCTATGTGGGTGAGTTGGGCTGGGAATTTTACTGCCCGATGGAGTACGCCCTGCGCCTGTGGGATACGCTCTGGGAAGCCGGACAGCCGGAGGGGTTGGTCGCCGCTGGTTACAAGGCGATCGATTCTTTGCGGCTTGAGAAAGGGTATCGCTATTGGAGCAGTGAAATCAGCCCTGATTACACCCCGCTCGAAGCGGGCCTGTCCTTCGCGGTCAAATTGAACAAAGGCGACTTCATCGGACGCGAAGCCCTGCTTAAGCAAAAAGAGGCCGGACTGAAGCAGAAGCTCTGCTGCCTGACGCTCGTGGACAGCCGCACGATCGCCCTGGGTAAGGAACCCATCCGCACGAAGGATGGCAAGGTCATCGCTTGGGTGGCCGCAGGTGGATACGGCTACTCCGTAGGAAAAAGTATTATTTACGCCTACCTGCCGATCGAATATGCGAATCCAGGCATGGAATATGAGGTAGAATTCTTCGGCGAACAGGTCGGCGCGGTGGTCGCGCAGTCCCCACTGTGGGATCCAAAAGGAACAAGAGTAAAATCCTAATCACCCTGAGGCCAGGCGCGCCTCGAAGGTGCTACTTGCCCCAATCCTAAAGGAGTAAAAAGCAATGAATGAAAGTGTGATAGAGCGGTTGACGAAGACTCATCCCGATATGGAAATCTGGTGGGATTCATCTCCCTTGGTCTTCGACCAGTGGGTTCGAAAGATGGTAGACGCTGCGGAACCCGCGCGTAAACCAATCCTGAAGGAACAACTCGGCAGGTTGTACAACGCCAGTGAGCCTGCCAAAAGCGTTTTCCGAGGCTGCACGACCAACCCGCCCTTGTCATGGACAGCCGTACAAAGCGAATCCAAGTTCTGGGGCGAGTGGATCGATAACCTGATCCGGGCCAACCCCGACCTTGCGCTCAAGGAGGTCACCTGGTCGACGTACAAGGAAGTGGTAAAACGGGGCTCGGAAATGTTCATGCCCATTTTCGAGGCTTCCAAGGGACGCTTCGGTTGGATATCCGGCCAGTTGGACCCCCGTCTCTTCACGGAGATCGAGCAGATGGTTCAGGGTGCCGAGGATTTACGCACCCTGAACCCCAATGTGATGATCAAAGTTCCAGGCAGCATGCAAGGCATCGAGGTGCTCAAGATTTTGGCCTCGAAAGGCATCAGCACCAACACCACCACGTGCTTTACCCTGCCGCAGATCCTGGCCTCGGCCAGTGCGACCATGGAGGGGATCAAGATCGCTGAAAAGAACAAGGTCGACATGAGCAAATGGCGGGCGGTCATCACCATGATGATTGGGCGATTGACCGAAATGAGTGATCTGGATGTCCAGGCCGAGCGGCGCAACATTCCATTAACCTGGCAGGATAAGCACTGGTTCGGCATCGCTGTTTTCCGCCGCGCCTATCGCATGCTGACCGAAGGGGGCTACCCCAGCAAAATGCTCGCCTGCTCGATGCGGGCTGGCCCTCTCGTGGCTGGAAAGATGAGATTCTGGGATATCCAAAAACTGGCTGGCGGGGACATCGTCTACACCTTACCCCCTTACGTTCTGGAGCCTCTCTTCGATATCGGCGATGACCTCATCATCCGGCCAGAAATCGAAGAGCCAGTGCCCGCCTCGGTGTTGGACAAGATGTCGAAGATCCCATACTGCATCCAGGCCTACGACCCGAACGGGATGGACCTCGAACAGTTCAACGACCACCCTTCTACCGTCAGCACGGTGAAAGCCTTTTCGAAAAGTATTACCGACCTCGAAGGTTTCGTCGGTGAAAGAATGGCCGCTCACCATAAGAAATAATAGAGCCTTTTGCGTGAAGTTTTGATGATCCAAAACCAATGTTATTCGGGAGGAAAATATGTCGATCGTTAACGCAAAAGAATTATGCATCGCAGCCGCCAAAGGGAAATATGCCGTTGGCGCCTTCAATATCACCGACCTGGTCCAGCTGGAAGCCGTGGTGGATGCCGCCATTGCCAAGAGGTCACCGGTAATCATCCAAACCTCGGTAAAACCATCCAAGTTCCTGGGCGTGGACGTGCTGGTGGCCATCTACAGGACCATTGCCGCTGCGGCCCCGATCCCGATCTGCCTGCATCTGGATCACTGCCCTGAGGTCGCGCATTGCAAGAAATGCGCCGATGCTGGCTACACCAATATCATGATCGATGCCTCCAAGCTGCCCTATGAGGAGAACATCCGCCAGACCAAGGATGTCGTTGATTATTGCCATAAGGTAGGCAATATCTCGGTGGAGGGCGAGCTGGGCACTGTCAGCGGCGTGGAAGATCAGATCAAGGTCGCCGAAGACGAAGCGCAGCTGGCCAATCCCAGGCAAGCGGTTGAATTCGTCGAACGCACTGGCCTAGACATTTTCGCCCCTGCCATTGGCACCGCCCATGGCGTCTACAAAACCAAGAACCCCAAAGTGGACTTCGAGCGCCTGGGCAAGATCAACCAGTTGATCAATGGCAAGACGATCAAGACTCCGCTCGTGGTCCATGGTGGTACGGGATTGCCGGAAGATTATATTAAGAAGCTGATCGAGATGGGGGGCGCGAAACTCAACGTGTCAACCGAGTTAAAACGCACCCTGGTCGATGCACAATACACGTACATTGCCGCCCACCGGGAGGAATACGAACCCGGAAAAGTTGACGAGGCGGTCAGGGCAGCCATCCGCAAAGCTGTCGAGCACTGGATCGATATGGTCGGCAGTGCCGGGAAGGCCTAAGCCCGACTTAAGAGTAAAAGGGAAGTGTGAGGAGCAAGAATCCGCCCTTCACACTTCCTATGTTGAATCATTTCAAAAAGGAGTTGAACATGAAAAAGATTGAGGAATATTTCGTTCCCTGGGTAAAAGGCATTCCGATGTACATCTCCGGGCACATCGAACTGGCCTGGAAAAAACCGGAACTTCATCGGATGATGTCCAACGAGAATCCGAACCCGCCTTCCGACAAAGTGCTCGAGGCGATCATTAAGTATGCCAAGATGTCCAACCGCTACCCGGACCAGGGACTGGTGGTGCGCGGCAAGATCGCCCAGATCAACGGCCTGGGTGGCGCGGAGAATGTGATGCTGGGTAACGGCTCCAGCGAGGTTTACGACAACATCTTCCGCTGCTTTCTGGCACCCGGCGAGGAAGTCATCCAGCATACACCCTGCTTTGGCATCTACAAGCTGCGCGGGACCATCCTGGGCGGCAAGATGGTCTCCGTTCCCATGCTCTACAAGGACAAGTATCTCCATTACGACGCGGCCGGGATCATCAAGGCGATCACGGACAAGACCAAGATCATCGTCATTGCCAACCCGAACAACCCGACCGGGAACTTCATGGATGCCAAGGACTTCGTGCGCATTGCCGAGACCGGCATCCCCTTCATTGTGGACGAGGCGTACGTCGAATTTTCCGGCCTGGGGTTGTCCCAGGTAAACCTGACCAAGAAATACAAGAACGTGATCATCACCCGCACGCTTTCCAAGGCTTACGGATTGGCAGGTCTGCGTTTCGGATATGCCATGGGTGACAAAGAGGTGATCGGACAAATCTCAGCCGCCCTGCTGCCCTGGAATGTAGGCACGATCCCGATGTGGGCGGCCCTGGCTGCCCTGGAGGATACGCAGGCCCTCGAGTACCGCGTGAAGTTCAACAACAGCGAGGTGGATTTCATCACCGAGGCGCTCAGCGAAGTACCGGGCCTGGTGGTTTTCCCATCGAAAGCCAACTACATTCTTTTCGACTGCGGGGAAACAGGTAAAAAAGGCAAGGACATGGTGGCCTATGCCGAACAGAAAGGCCTGATCTTCCGCCCGGAAAGCGAAAAATACGGCAGCGACGGTTGGTTCCGCATCACCATCGGCTCAAAGGAAGAGAATCGCATGGCCGTAGAGGTTGTCCGCCAATTTTTGACCAAAAAGTGATCTGGCCGACCGAAAGGTCGAATTGACCTCCGGATTTTATTCACGGGAGGAGGCAAGCCACGGGAAAAATAAAGGCTGTCTTTTTCGACCAGGACGGCGTGATCATCGATACCGAACGAGACGGCCACCGTGTCTCATTCAACATGACTTTCAAGGAGTTCGGTTTTTCCGATGAATGGAGCGTGGACTACTACCACGAGCTGCTCCAGATCAGCGGTGGCAAGGAGCGCATGAAGCATCACCTGGAGACCAGGGGCTTCAGCAAACCGGTGCCACCGGAGGAGGCGGAAGAGCTGATCAAGACCATGCACAAGCGGAAAACCGCCTTGTTCGTGGAATTGATCGAAAGCGGCAAGCTGCCCCTGCGCCCGGGTGTTCACCGCTTCATGAAGGAAGCCATGGACACTGGCCTTAAAATCGGCGTGTGCACCACCTCCAATGAACTAACTGCCAAGGCTATCACCGAGAAGCTCCTCGCCGATATCAAGTTCGACATCGTGCTGGCCGGCGACGTAGTGAGCAAGAAAAAGCCCGATCCAGAGATCTACAATCTGGCCCTCAGTATGACTGGGCTGAAGCCGGACGAAGCCATCGTGGTGGAGGACTCAAGAAACGGGGTGCTAGCCGCAAAAGCCGCTGGCAGCCATGTGGTGGGGACCACCAACAGCTATACCGAAAAAGAGGACCTCAGCGGGAGTGACATAATCGTCACCTGCCTAGGTGACCCCAATGGCGAAAAAGGCGTGCTTCGGAAGGGTGGCCCGGGCCTTGAATTTGACGGTGTGTTGCACATGAAATCGCTGATCGGTTATTTCTCAAAATAAACCGCTCCAGCAGCACCCGGCCGTAATGGGTCGGACCTATGTAACACGAGGGGCTGTCTCAAAAGGAGACAGCCCCGATTTCATATCCCACTTAGAGGCCAATTTTCGAGGTTTTTTTAGTCTGCATTCCTCATATTGGAAACAATTCGTGCCACCTTCTCCCACTCAGGGCTGTCCAAAAAGAAAAATACGGACTTTTGGGACAGCCCCTTTGCATCACGGATCAAACTTGAACGAGAGTTCAATGGATAGAAAGGCTCTAATTCTCTCCGAGGTTATTATTCGCCTTTTTCTAAGGGATAAACCTGCCTACCACCCAATAAATCCCCGCGGCGAGGAGGGCGGTCGCTGGGATGGTGAGCAACCAGGCCATGGCAATCTCTTGTCCTACCTTCCAGCGGACCTTACTTGCCCTTCCAGCTGCACCCACGCCCATGATCGCAGAACTGACGACCTGGGTAGTGCTGACCGGTCCCCCGATCAGCGAGGCACCCAGGATGACGGAGGCCGAAGCCAGCTGGGCCGCGAACCCATCGACCGGTCGTATCTTATAAAACTTACCCCCCAAGGTTCGGATCAACTTCCACCCCCCCAAGGCGGTGCCTACTGAAATCGATGCAGCGCACAGGAGTATGACCCACAGGGGAATATCGAAGACTTTCAAATATCCTGAGGTGACCAGGGCCAGGGCGATGATCCCCATGGTCTTCTGGGCGTCATTGGTTCCATGGCTGAGGGCCAGAGCGAGACCGGTGACGATCTGGCTGCGCTTGAAGAAACCGTTAATACGCGGGGTAGCTTTCCAACTCAAAAAAAGGATCAGTCGGAGGAGAATGACTCCAACCAAAAAACCGATGATGGGAGAGATGAACAGGGTGACTAAGACCTTCATCAGGCCTTTGACTATGATTGCCCCAAACCCCGCTCCCAAGACCACCGCCCCGAGAATGCCGCCGATCAAAGCATGGGAGGAACTGCTTGGCAACCCCAGGTACCAGGTCAAACTATCCCACACAATCGCGCTCACGAGCGCAACCAGAATCACGCCGGTGCCGATGCTCTTGGAAGCCACGATCTGATTGCCGATCGTATCCGCGACGGCAACCCCCAAGACGATCGGCCCGAAGAAATTCGCAACGGCTGTTACGCCTAGGGCGACCGGCGGGGAAAACGCCCGCGATGAAATCATCGTGGCCACCACATTGCTGGAGTCATGAACTCCGTTTAAAAATGAAAACGCGACCCCTAAAACAATCACCGCAATCAGAACCGCCGTCATGGATGCTGCCTCTCCCTTCAATGGGACCTCGATGACATAATCAACGTAGCTTTGAGAAGATGCTCATTGGAGCCTCCGCACAAGCAACCAGTAAATACCTGCCGCCACCAGGGCAGTAGCGGGGATAGTCAAAAACCAGGCCGTGACGATATCCCGGGCGAGGCCCCACCGGACCTTGTTCGGTCTCTCCCCAGCGCCGACCCCCATGACCGCCGAGCTGATAACCTGGGTAGCGCTCACTGGGCCGCCGATCAATGAAGCCGTCATGATCACAACTGCGGAGGAAAGCTGGGAGGCAAATGCATCCATCGGCTCAATCTTATAGAACCTGCCTCCCACCGTACGGACCAGTTTCTGCCCACCCGCCGCTGCGCCTGCGGCAAGGGCCAAGGCCGATAGGAGGATTACCCAGGTCGGGACTGCAAAGGTTTTTAAATATCCTTCGGTGATGAGCGCCAGCGTAATCACGCCCATGGTCTTTGGGCCATCATTGCTGCCATGGCTGAGTCCCAGGGCGATGACCGTCAATATCTGGCTGCGCTTAAAGAAGTCGTTGATAATGGGTGTGGCATCCCAGCTTAGTCCCATGACAATTCTGAGAATCATGAATCCGATGCCAAAGCCGATTACGGGGGAGATAAACAAGGGGATTAAAGTTTTTTCCAACCCGGAAAGGCGAACAGCCTGCCACCCCGCACCCATGACCACCGCACCAAGGATACCGCCGACCAGAGCATGAGAAGAGCTGCTCGGAAACCCCAAGTACCAGGCCAATGTATTCCAAGAAATGGCACTGAGCAAGGCTGCCAGGATCACCTGTGTGCTGATGGCATCCGCATTGACGATATCGTGACCGATCGTTTTTGCAACCGCGATACCAAATACAAACGGTCCCAGGAATTCCGATACGGCGGTGATCCCGCGGGCAACGTGCGGTGAAAAAGCGCGCGACGAGATCATGGTAGCAACGATATTGCTCCCATCATTGACACCGTTAAGAAATGCATACAGGAGGGCTAGAAAGACTACCGCAACGATAATGGGGGACACAAAAACCAGACCCCCTTAGGTGATCTTCACGATAATATCGGCGATCACATTGGCCGCCTCGTCGCCGCGGTCGGCCGCGTTGCTCAAGTGACGATAGACTTCGCGCAGTTTCAACATCTTGATCACATGCTGGATGTCCTCGGCACCGCTGAAGAGATCTGCCAGGGCTTCCCGATAAACGTCTTCCAATCGATTTTCAAGCGCTTTGGCACGCTGGGCGTGGTCGTTGGCGACGCCAGAATGTTTTTCCAGACGATCGACCGCCATCAGAAGCTCATAAGCTGCATCCCTCAGGATCGAGGCCATTAGCTGCATGTATTTGGTTGGTTTCACCTTCAGGATCTCCATCTCGGAAACAGTGCTGTAGGCGTAATCCAGTACATCATCAATCGTCCGAGAAAGCAAGAATATATCCTCACGGTCAAAGGGGGTGATGAAGGTTTTGTTCAATTCATCGATCAAAATCCGGCGGGCTTCATCCGCCTCTTTTTCCTTGGCGGCGACCAGTGCGGAAGCCTCCGGGTCCTGAGAGGCCATATAATCCTTCAACGCTTCCATCGCCTCCAAGGTAATCGAGGCCTGGTCGTGGATGAGTTTGATAAAAACATTCTGGCGTTCCTTAAAGATACGAAACATGGATACGAATCCTCCTTGAGGTGATGATCCTACACCTTTTCATTTTTATCGCTCTTGTTTGCAGAATACCATGTTAACATCATGTTAACTATAATAACATAAAAATCAATCGCAACCCCGCTGAGGAGCCCCTCGCATCCAAATCGAAAACGCCGCTCTCTCGCGAGCGGATTTTTCGATTGAAGCGGCGGCCCTAGTCCTGCACCGCTTTCTTCAATACGCTTGATGTTCCGTGCGGGCGATGATCTCGTTCTGCAGCGCCTCGCTCAGGTCGCAGAAGTAATCGCTGTACCCGGCAACACGCACGATCAGATCGCGATATTGGTCCGGGTGCTTCTGGGCCTGCCGAAGCGTAGCGGCATCCACGACGTTGAACTGGATGTGATGCCCGTCGAGTTTGAAATAGGTACGGATGAGCTGAACCAACCCCTCCAGTCCGGCTTCATCCGCAAGCAGCTGGGGGGTGAATTTCTGGTTCAGCAGGGTCCCACCGGTGCGGACGTGATCCATCTTGGCGGCCGACTGAAGCACCGCCGTCGGCCCATGACGGTCGGCCCCCTGGACCGGGGAGATCCCCTCCGACAGCGGGGTCCAGGCCTTGCGCCCATCCGGCGTCGCGCCGGTCACCGAGCCAAAATAGATATGGCAGGTGGTCGGCAGCAGGTTGATGTGGTACTCGCCGCCGCGCGTGTTCTTGCGGCCGTCGATGGCATTGAAGTAGGCTTCGAACACCCGGCGCATGATCCCATCGGCATAATCGTCGTCGTTGCCGTATTTCGGGGTTTTGTTGAGCAGCTTCTGGCGCTCGCGTTCGAAACCTTTAAAATCCACCTCCAGCATGGAAAGCATTTGTGCCATGGTCATCGTCTTCTGGTCAAAGACGTGGTAATCCAAGGCGGTCAGGATGTCCGTGATCGAACCCAGTCCCACCCCCTGAATGTAGCTGGAATTATAGCGCGCCCCGCCCTCGTGATAATCCCTGCCGCGCGCCATGCAGTCGCTGATCAATAACGAGAGGAAGGGAGCAGGCATGAACATGGCATACAAGCGCTCGATGACTTGATTGCCGCGCACCTTGATGTCCAGGAAGTAAAGCAGTTGTTTTTCGAAGGCGGCAAATAGTTCATCGAAGGTCTGGAACCCGGCTGGATCCCCGGTCTGAAGACCAATCTGTTTTCCGGTGCGGGGATCACGTCCGTCGTGCAGGGTGATCTCCAGCACCTTCGGCAGGTTGAAATAACCCGTCAGGATATAGGCTTCCTTGCCGAAGGCGCCCACCTCCACACAGCCGGATGAGCCGCCATTGCGGGCATCCTCCACAGACTTTCCCATGCGCACCAGCTCCTGCACGATCAGGTCCGCATTGAAGGCCGATGGCTGGCCGAACCCCGTGCGGATGATCCGGGCCGCCCGCTGGATGAAACGGTCAGGGTTCTTCTTGCTGACCTGGATGGATGCAGAGGGCTGCAGCAGACGCATCTCCTCGACCACATCCAGCAGCAGGTAGGTCACCTCGCTGACCCCATCCGAGCCGTCTTCCAGAACACCCCCTAGGTTGATCTGGGCAAAGTCGGTGTAGGTGCCGCTCTCGGCGGCCGTAACCCCCACCTTGGGCGGAGCCGGCTGGTTGTTGAATTTGACCCAGAAGCACTGCAGGAGTTCCTCGGCCTGCTCACGGGTTAGCGTGCCGTCCGCCAGGCCCTGCCGATAGAAAGGGGTCAAATGGCGGTCGAGATGGCCCGGGCAGAAGGAATCCCAGGTGTTGAGTTCCGTGGTCACCCCCAGGTGGACAAACCAGTAGGACTGCAGCGCTTCCCAGAAATTGCGCGGGGCATGCGCCGGAACATGGGAGCAGACCTTCGCGATCTGCATCAGCTCAGACCTGCGTTCCGGATCGGCTGCCTTCTTGGCCTGCCGGCGTGCTTCTTCTGCATAGCGCTCTGCAAAGCGGATGATCGCTCCCGCAGCGATCCGCATGGCGCGCAGTTCCTCCTGCTTGGAATACGCATCCATATCCTGCAGGAAATCCAGGGAAGCCAGGCGGGTATCGATCTCGGCGATAAAATCCAGCATGCCCCGGTGATAGATCTTGTCATCCAGAACCGTGTGACCGGGAGCCCGCTGTTCCATGAACTCCGTGAAAATGCCCGCTTCGTAGGCGGCTTTCCATTCGTCGGTCATCTCGTGGAACAGGAGGTCACGCAGGCTCTTCCCTTTCCAGAAGGGAATGATCGTATCTTCGTAGACCTGCCGCGTCTCCGGACTCACCTTGAAAGGGATCTTTTCACGCGAGTTCAGCAGATCCAGATCCTCCAGTGAATGGCAGCACAATTCTGGATACGTCGGGGCATTTTTCGGGGCCGGTCCTTTTTCACCCACGATCAGTTCCCCTTCCCCGATACAAATCTTCTTTTGCTCCAGCAAATATTGGAAGGACAGGGCACGCCGAACCGGAGCCGAGACCGGGCCGAGCTCGTGGTGGTAGAAGGCGGTTAGAAGCTCCGCCCGCTCGCTGGAGAGCGTCTCTTCAGCCTCCAGGCTTTCCTTGCGTAGCTTGCGCACACGTGCGGTCATGGACATAGGATCACTCCTTACTACACCATCACCTGCAAACCGGATCCCCGCAGGATCTCGGCTATCCCTTCCATCCTCATGGGTTCGGGAGGCTGGATCTCAGCTAATCGATATTCTAATCCAAGGCTTTCATATTTCGCCAATCCGGTTTGATGATACGCCAAAAGCTCCACCGCTGGGCGGACGGGCAGAGCAGCCAGGAATGCTCCCGTCTGCCGAAGGTTGGCTTCATCATCATTGATCCCGGGGATGACCGGTATGCGAATGATGATACGGTGACCCAATTCCGAAAGCGTGGTCAGGTTCGACAGGATCTTCTGGTTCGACACACCTGTATATCGGCGGTGACGGACGTTATCCATCAATTTCAGATCGTACAGGAACAGATCCACATATCCACGGATCTTGTCCATGACCGCCCAGGTGGCGTATCCGCTGGTGTCCAGGGTGGTGTGAAGGGCGCGGGCCTTGCAGGCAGCGAGCAGCCCGAACAGGAACGCCCGCTGGGCAAGCGGTTCCCCGCCGGAGAAGGTCACCCCCCCACCGGACTGGTCATAAAAAGCCCGGTCCGCTTCGATCTCTTCCATCACCTGGTCCACGCTCATCGTGCGCCCAACCAGCTGCCTGGCCTCTGCCTCGCAGGCCAGGACACATTCGCCGGAGGTTTTGCACTTTTCCCGGTCGGTAAGGATCAGGTCTCCCTGGCGGGTGATCGCCCCATTGGGACAGGCTTCCAGGCAGCTCTCGCACAGGATGCACCGGTTCGATCGGAAGATCAGCTCCGGCTGGAAGGCACGACTCTCCGGGTTATGGCACCAGTCGCAGTGCAGCGGGCAGCCTTTGAAAAAAACCGTGGTGCGGATCCCAGGCCCGTCGTGGATCGAGTATTTCCGGATGTCAAAAACAATCCCGTGAATCACATCTTTACCTATAAATAACCACCAATACCGAAGATCGGATCTCTGGACCTACTTCCGGAAGAAATTAGACACGAAGAACCAGATGTTCGCCGGGCGTTCTGCCATGCGGCGCATATAGTACGGGTACCAGTGAGTGCCGTAGGGGACATAGACCCGTACCGGGTATCCTTCCTGGAGATATTGATCCTGCAGATCGCGCCGGATGCCATACAACATCTGAAATTCGATCGCCTGTTTGGGCAGGCCGACTTTCTGGGCGTATGTCCTGGCAAAGGCCAGGCGTTTTTCGTCATGGGAACCGATCCCGGGAATCGGAGGGATGTGCCCATCTGCGCTCAAGGCCGGTGCTCCTGCCGCCACGGCGCCATCGATCATGATCTGGCTGAGCAGATCGTAATTGGCATCCACATCCTCTTTCTTGGGAAACGCCAGCTCCTTGGGCTCCAGATAAGCACCCTTCACCAGGCGAAAGCGCGTCCCCTCCGCGATCAGCTCGCGCGTATCTTTTTCTGTACGGTAAAGGTAGGACTGAACGACCAGCCCGGTGTTCTCATACCCCTTCTTGCGCATCTGCCGGTACTGGCGGATGGTTTTATCGGTGTAGGGCGTGTCTTCCATATCGATGCGGACGAAGTTCTGATACTGGCGGGCTCGAGTGAGGATCCGCTCGAGATTCTGCTCGCACAGGCTTTCATCCAATGCCAGCCCGATCTGGGTCAGCTTGACAGACACGTTGGCACGGACGCCGCTCGCATGGATCTGATCAAAGAGTTCAAGGATGTCATCGGCAGCCTTGACGGCATCCTCCCGCGTTTCAGTGGATTCCCCCAGGTGATCCATCGTGACATTGATCCCTTTCGCATTAAGCTCGGTCGCAGCCCGGATCGCATCCTGGATGGTATTTCCGGCGATAAAACGGCTCGCAGCCCGCCAGGCAAAACCCCAGGATGTTACGATCCTTTGGGCCCAACTGGCTTTTGAAAGGTAGATTAGAAATGACCGAAGCATGGTGTCCTCCACAGAAATGTGTCAACGAGAACGGATCGGTTCTCATTAGATTGCTCAACTCGATGGTGCCCTCCCGGCCAGGCGCGCCGCGCCGATCCATCGCAGCAACGTATATTGTAGTCTAGAGAAAGCTTCAGCACAACTGAAAACAAGCCGTCCAAGTCATGTCATGGTTTATAAAAGGGCGGAACTCGGTAGATCATAAATCCGGAATACGGTTATGCCACTCGGTCGCCTGCTCAAAGGCCTGACCTGCCCGAAGCGCTTCTACCTCGGCCCATGCCTTCGACACGATCTGCAAGCCGATCGGCAGACCACGATGTGTAAACCCGCAGGGCACGGACAGGGCAGGCACGCCGGTCAGGTTAAAGGGTGCGGTGAAACGCGTCAACTGCCGGGCCGCCTCAACAGCCTGGGTGCCTTCTATCTTTGGGGCGGGGATGGGAGTGGTCGGTAAAAGTAAAATATCGTACTTCTCGAACAATTCCGCCACGGTCCGTTTAAGTTCGGACTGGGTCCGACGGACCAAGGAATACTCAGGTGCAGTCAAGGCCGCACCGGTCTTTAATCGCTCAAGCACATCCGCGCCGAACCATTCCGGGTGTTCTACCAAACGCTGTCGGTGGTATGCGGCTGCATCAGCCTGGGTCATCTGACGGTTCACCCCAGCCGCGACCTCCAGCCAGTCAAGCTCCACTTTTTCCACAACCGCTCCCAGATGTTTAAATATCCGTCCAGCCTCGTCAAAGGCGGCACTCACCTCAGGGTCAGCAGCCTCGACATAATCACCGCTTCCGAGCGCCACCCGGACGCCCCGTACACCCTGGTCTAAACCTGACAGGCAGTCCCCCACCGGGACAGCCTGCGTGGCAGGGTCGTGGGAATCAAACCCTGCGATCACTGTGAACAGTCTGGTCGCATCCTCGACGGTTCGAGCGATCGGACCCACATGATCGAGGTTCCAGGAAAGCGGGATGACGCCTCGTACGCTCACCCGTCCGTAGGTCGGTTTGAATCCGACCACCCCACAGAGAGCGGCCGGGATGCGGATCGATCCGCCGGTATCGGTCCCCAATGCCCCAAGACACATCCCGGTGGCGACCGCCACAGCGGAGCCGCCTGATGAACCTCCAGGGATGCACGACGAGTCCCATGGGTTTCGGCACGGACCGAAATGAGGGTTGTTCGTGGTCACCCCGAGGGCGATTTCATGGGTATTGGTCTTGCCCAGCAGGACCGCCGCGGACCGCTTGAGCATCAAGACGACAGTTGCATCCACGCTGGGGATGTAATCCTTGAAAAATAGGGAGCCCGCAGTGGTCCGGATGCCAGCCGTCTCAAAGAGGTCCTTGATGGCAAGCGGGATCCCAAGCAGCTCCAATTGATCCAGATTGGCCGGGGACCGACTGACCAGCATTTCAGCCTGCTCTGCCTGCCCAATCGCACTTTCCGAGGTGACGGTGAGAAAAGCGTTTAACTGCGGGTTGAGGCGCCCAATTCGGTCCAAACAGGCCGTCGTCAAGGCGCGCGGCGAAAGTGCACCCTGGCGGATCTGTCCGAGCGCGGATGACAGGGTCAGTGCTGAAAGGTCGATTCCCATCGCTCAAAAATCGAGTAGGGAGCGGTGACTAGCCGCCCCCTCTCACACCACCGGACATGCGGGTCCGCATCCGGCGGTTCAATAAGAATAACGTAGTTTGAAGTATCGTTCTGCAATGCTTTCCAGCCCTG